>Ga0302314_10000386_pt1 | contig 81011 bp, 80 predicted proteins | sample III_Palsa_N2_3_FD_200533 | JGI IMG/M metagenome (GOLD analysis project Ga0302314, IMG submission 200533) | Peat permafrost microbial communities from Stordalen Mire near Abisko, Sweden - III_Palsa_N2_3 | ecosystem: Environmental > Terrestrial > Soil > Palsa > Peat permafrost | place: Sweden...
TGGCCAGTTGCATTTCTTCGGTGCGCTGGGCGCCGGTTTCGGCCGCCGCGCGGGTTTCGCCCGATAAGGTCTGGGCGTTTTGCGCCCCGTCGGCGTTGCGCTTGGTCATGCTCCCGATCTCTTCCAGGGAGGCGCTGGTTTCTTCGAGGGACGCCGCCTGTTCGCTGGAGCCTTCCGCCAACGCCTGGCTGGCCGAGGAGACTTGGCCCGAGGCCGCCGCAATCTCGTTCGAGCCCATGTCCAGGCTGTTCGCTACGCTCGTTAACACGCTGCCGATGCTCCGAATGATGGCGGTGGCGGCCAGCAGGCCGAGAACCAGGGCGGCGACGAGTCCGACGATCACGCCGGTCAGCGCATGATTGGCGGTGACGACGCTGGCGCCGGTGACCCGGTCGGAGTTGTCCTTGTTGAACTGGAGTTCCTTGACGACCGCATCTCTGACTTTATCGAAAGCCGGATTGACGTTCTGCTTCACTCCGTCGACGGCATCCTTGGTCTGAAGATTAAGGCTGAGAGCCCGGACCGGCTGGACCGATTTCCAATAATCATCCAGGGCCTGGGTGCTCGCGGCGTAGAGTTCCTTTTCATTCACATCGACGCTCGATTGATAGTCTTTCACTTCCTTGGAGACGAGGTCGTACTGATCCTGGAGCTGTGCGTCGAGCGTCATCGTCTCTTCCTTGGTGTCGGCGAGCACGTGCTGCAGGAGGAGCACCTGGATCCGTTTGACATCCGCATTGATGGTTCCAAGTTGGTAGACCCCCGGCATCCAATTGCCGGCGATGTCGTCCGCCTGGGCGCGCATTTGATAAATACTGAGGCAGGCGAAAGCCCCCACCAGCATGTTGATGGCAATCACCAGGATGAACCCAAACAGAACCCGTTTCCGAATCGTCCAATCTTTCATCTGCTATCTCCCGTTGGACCGCATGTAAGCGGTTGATTTGATTTTTTTCTTCTGCAGCCGAATCGCCAACCGAACCCCCAAGTCGACTTCGGAGACTCCGTCAAAGACCCGATCGCTACCTAATACAAGTAACCCTATAAAAGGGTACGCTAATTTTGACTAGCCTTAAATAGAGTGTAATATTACTCACGATTATATGAGGGTCTTTGTTTGAACCAGGAACCATATCGCTTTCAGAAGAGCCTCTTCAGCGAGGCGAATGAGGAACTCATCCGGCGCCTGCGGCAGGCGCGCAAGGACGCGGGCTTGAGCCAGATCGAGGCGGCGAAGCGGCTCGGTTGCCGCCAGACCTTCATCTCGAAGATCGAATGCGGCGGGCGGCGGATCGATGTCGCCGAGCTCCTGCTGCTGCTCCGCGCCTATGAGATCGAGATCGGCGTCTTCCTGCGCGGTCTCCTGCCCAAGGCGGGGCGGCGCTGAGGACGGCCTGCCCGATTCTACATCAGCTGCTTCAGCAGGGAGTGGATCGCGTAGGCGAGGAGCGCCGTGACGGGAAGGGTCAAGATCCAGGCCCAGACGATGCGGTTGACGATGCCCCACTTCACCGCGCTGAGGCGCTGGGTGGTGCCGACGCCCATGATCGCGCTGGAGATGACGTGGGTGGTCGAGACGGGGATGCCGAAATGGCTGGCGGCGTTGATCACCACCGCCGCCGAGGTCTCGGCGGCGAAGCCGTGGACCGGCTGGAGTTTCACCACCCGCTGGCCGAGGGTGCGGATGATCCGCCAGCCGCCGAAGGCGGTGCCGGAGGCCATGGTCACGGCGCAGAGCAGGATGATCCAGGGGGCGACGTGGAAGGTCGGCATCCGCAGGAAGGCGAGCCAGGGTGGGAGGTCGGCGAAGGTGCCGGCGCCGGTGGCGGTGAAGAGGCAGAGGGTGATGATGCCCATCGTCTTCTGGGCGTCGTTCGAGCCGTGGCTGAGCGCCATCATCGAGGCGCTGACCAACTGGAGCCGCCCGAACCAGATCTTCGAGGCGCGCGGGGTGATCCAGGAGAAGAGGATCAGGAGCAGATACATCAGGAGGAGGCCGAAGACGAAGCCGAGCAGCGGCGAGGTGATCATCGGCACGATCACCTTCGGCCAGAGGCCGACGGTCTTTCCGGCCGCGTTGACCGCATCCCATTTCAGGACCGACCAATCGAGGTTCGAGGCCGAGAGCGCCGCGCCGCAAAGGCCGCCGATGAGGGCGTGGCTCGAGCTGGAGGGGAGGCCGAGCCACCAGGTGAAGAGGCCCCAGAGGATGGCCGCCAGCAGGGCGTCGAAGACCGTCAGGCTGGAGACGGCGCGGGCGTCGACCAGGCCGTTGGCGATCGTCGCCGCCACCGCCGTCCCCGCGAAGGCGCCGATCAGGTTTCCCGCCGCCGCCAGCAGGATCGCCTGCCGGGGGTTGAGCACCTTGGTCGAGACGACCGTGGCGATGGCGTTGGCGGCGTCATGGAAGCCGTTGATGAACTCGAAGATGAGCGCCGCCGCCAAGACGGCAAAAACCAGGGTCATGGGATCGTTTCCGGAAGCTTCCCGGTTTAGGAGCTCTTCAAGACGATGTGGAAGACGGTGTTCCCCGCATCGCGGCACCGATCGACGGCCCGCTCGATCAGCTCGAAGGCGTCCTTGAGGATGACGATGTCCTTGGCGTCACGGTCTCCGTGGTAGAGCTCGCGCAGCATGGTGGTGACGAGCTTGTCGGCCTCGCCTTCGAGGGCCTGGAGCCGGGTGTTGAGATCGCTCACCGTATCGAGCGGGGCTCCCGAGCGGAGCAGCTTCACCAGGCTGACGACCACCTTGGCCGCCTGTTCCAGCAGTTCAACTTGGCGCTGGAGCGATTTGTCCTTGAGCAGTTCGAAGGGGCAGATCAGGAGCCGCTCGCTGATTTTTTGGACGGTCTTGGGGATCTTGTAGAGGGAGTTGGAAAGTTCCTCGATGTCCTCGCGGTCGAGCGGGGTGACGAAGGTCCGGCAGAGTTCCTGGGTGATCTTTCGGGTGATCTCTTTGTCCTTATGGCGGCGGTGGGAGAACTCGGCCAGGTCATCGACCGAGACCACCGTCCCGATTTTTTCGAGGAATTCCTTGAGGTAGGCGGCCGAGACGCTCGCCTCGATCGCGCTGGCTTCGAGGAGATCGAAGAATTTTTCGTCCCTGCCGAGGAGTTTTTTCCAGAAAGACATGGAGCGAGGCTAGCAGGAAAATGGAGTTCGTCACCTGTTCGTAACAGAGCGGGGAAGGAGGTCGCTTGAGCAGCAGACTCGATACGTCACGTCCTTTTGGGGCGGCTGCCCCTTTCCCCTGCAGGAAAGTGGATGCGGGGGTAATTTTTAACGAGAGTGAGATGGGCGGCCTATGCACAAGGGGGAAGCTAGGTCCTGTTAGCGATTTGCGGAGGGCCGCGTTGAGACTAAAAGGTTCTCCATCAAGGCGCGAGCGACGCCGTGAATGCCTGCGCGATAGCGCAATAATCCCCCTGGGAAACTAACTAGCATGGCCGGGAGGCAATCCGTTGCGACACTCAAGGAGCGAGCAACGCCGAGGGAGAACCTTTTAGCCTCAACCCTTCGGGCCGGGGTCCGTTGCCCCTCTCCCGGCGTTGCTCACTCCTTGAGTGTATTCAATACACACCGCGTCGCTCGCGCCTTGGGAGAGGGCCAACGGCCCGACGGCGCGGCCCTCCGCAAATCGCTAACAGGACCTAGCTATTTGACTGACTCTTCGATCGTCCGCCACTCGACGGCGGAGAGGCGGAGGCCGGAGGCGGCGGTGTTCTCTTCCAGGTGGGGGATCGAGGAGGTGCCGGGGATCGGCAGGACGACGGGCGAGCGGTGGAGGAGCCAGGCCAGGGCGAGCTGGCCGAGGGTGACGCCGTGGCGGGCGGCGGCGACGGCGAGGACGCCGCCCGGCTTGGCCAGGTCTCCCGCCGCAATGGGGAACCAGGGAATGAAGGCGAGGCCGTTCTCCTCGCAATAGGTGACGACGCCGTCGAATTTACGGTCGGCGATATTATAGAGGTTCTGGACGCTGACGATGGGGACGACTTTGCGGGCCCGCTCGATCTCGGCCACGGTGACTTCGGAGAGGCCGATGTGGCGGATCTTCCCGGCATCGCGGAGTTCCTTCAACGCGCCGAGCGATTCCTCGGCGGGGACCTTCGGGTCGATCCGATGGAGCTGCCAGAGATCGATCCGATCGACCTTGAGGCGGCGGAGGCTCAGCTCGACGCATTGGCGGAGGTATTCGGGACGGCCGACCGGCACCCACTCGCCGGGGCCGGGACGGGTGAGGCCGCCCTTGGTGGCGATGAGAAGGTCCTTCGGATAGGGATGGAGGGCCTCGGCGATCAGCCGCTCGCTGACCTCGGGACCGTAGGAATCGGCGGTGTCGATGAAGTTGATGCCGAGCTCGACGACCCGCCGCAGGAGTTGCTTGGCCGCCGCCGGGTCCTTGGGATCGCCCCAGACGCCCTCGCCGGTGATCCGCATCGCGCCGTAGCCGAGGCGGTGGACCGTGAGATCGCCGCCGATGGCAAAGGTTCCGCTCGCCGCCGGATCGGGTTTCAAGGGGAGGGTCATGGGAGGAAGCTTAGCCGAGTTCCTCCCTTTCCGCAATCGCAGGGGGTCGTTGACTTGGGCCGGTTGGACAGCGGCTCGAACCTGCCTATAATAGAGGGATGCTCCTTTCGGTCCTCGACCAATCGATCACGGTGGCGGGGCGCCCGCAGGACGCCTCGATCCGGGAGACGCTGGCGATGGCGCGGAGGTGCGAGGAGCTGGGCTATCACCGCTATTGGGTTTCCGAGCATCATAATCTGGAGAGCATTGCCGGATCGGCGCCGGAGATCTTGATCGCGGCGATTGCGGCGACGACGGAGCGGATCCGGGTCGGCAGCGCGGGGGTGTTGCTGCCCCATTATTCGGCGTTGAAGGTGGCGGAGCAATTCCGCGTGCTCGAGGCGATCGCGCCGGGGCGGATCGATCTCGGAATTGGCCGCGCGCCGGGCGGCGACATGAAGACGGCGCTGGCGCTCAATCCCGATTGGCCCGGCGGGGCCGACCGCTTTGCCGGTCAGATGGAGGATCTTCTTGCCTGGGTGCGGGGGCGCCCTCTGCCCGTCGATCACCGTTTCCACGGGGTCCGTGCGCTGCCTGAGGGGCCGACCTGGCCGGAGGTCTGGATGCTGGGCAGCACCGGCGACGGGGCGGCGTTGGCGGCGCTCTATGGGCTGCCCTTTTGCCTGGCTCATTTCATCAACGAGGGGCGCGATGCGGCCGAGGCGTTCGAGCTTTATCGGCGGAAGTATCAGCCCAACGCCGACAATCCCCGCCCCTATGCCTCGGCCTGCGTTTGGGCGTTGGCGGCGGAGACCGAGAAGGAGGCGCGCCATCTTTTCCAGACCCGCGAGCATTGGCGGCTGCGGCGGGACCAGGGGATCTTCGGCCCGCTGATCTCGCCCGAGGAGGCTGCCGCCGAGCCGCGCAGCGCCCGGGAGGAGGTCTATCTGGAAACGCTCCGCGAGGAGGCGTTGATCGGGACGGCGGCGCAGGTGGGCAAGCGGCTCCGCGCCATGGCGGAGGAATGGCAGCTCGACGAGCTGGCGATCGTGACCTGGACCTACAATCCCGCCGCGCGGAGCCGCTCCTATGCGCTGCTGGCGGAGGAGATGGCGCTCGACGTGTCGGAGTAGGCGGTCTTAGCCTTGCGTCTATGACGCTCAAGGAGGCCGATTTCTTCGAGGTGGCGACCCCGACGGGGCCGATGCGGGTTCATCGTTTCCAACCGGCGACGGAGGCGCCTTCGCCGCCGGTGGTACTCTATTCGGAAATCTTCCAGGTGACCGGCCCGATCCGCCGTCTGGCGGCGCGAGTGGCCGGGGAGGGCTTCGAGGTGCTGGTGCCGGAGATCTATCACGAGTACGAAGCGCCCGGTTCCGTTCTGGCCTACGACCAGGTGGGGAGCGACCGAGGCAATCTCCTCAAGCACGAGAAGCCGGTGGCGGCCTTCGATAGCGACGCGCGGGCGGTGATCGATTGGGCACTGGCGCGGCCCTCGCCGTGGAAGCAGGTGGGGACGCTCGGCTTCTGCATCGGCGGCCATCTCGCCTTCCGCGCCGCGCTCCATCCGGCGGTGGCGGCGGCCTCGTGCTTTTATCCTACCGATATCCACGCCGGTTCGCTCGGGAAGGGCAAATGCGACGACACGCTGGCGCGGATTCCGGAGATCGCGGCGGAGCTGCTGCTCCTCTGGGGCCGTCAAGATCCGCACGTCCCGCTGGCGGGGCGGAAGATCGTCTATGACGCGCTGACGGCGGCGGAGCGGTGGTTCCAGTGGCATGAATTCAACGCCGCCCATGCTTTCGCCCGCGATGAGGGGTTGCGCTACGATGCCGCCGCCAGCCGGTTGGCGCTCGATATGACGGTGGAGCTGTTTCAGCGCAGGCTGAAGGTGGCTTAGTCCCGGTTTCCGTTGATTCGAAAGGGGGGCGGACCGATGACGTGGCTTGATTATGTGAAGATCGCCCTCTTGGCGGTGATCTTGGTCGTCGTCATCGAGCTGGTGCTGTCATCGTCGGACAATAAGATTCTCGGCGAGCCGCTTTCGGCGCGTCGAAAAAGATGGAGGCAGGGGGTTCTTTACTTCGCTATTCTGGGTCTTCTCTTTGCTGGCTTTGGAGGGGGTGTCATCTACCAGGGGACCAAAACTCAAAGGTGGCCGCAGACAGAAGGGACTGTCTTGACGAGCGATATTTACATTACCCATGGCAAGGGAGGGCCATCCTACCACAACCGCATTCGCTACGCCTATCAAGTGGGAGAGTCCTCTTACACGAATGATCGGGTGCAAATCGGATATGGGGGGACGGACGCCTTTCGCGCCCAGGCCACCCTCTCGGAGTTTGCCGTCTCCGCCGCCGTCCCGGTTTATTACGATCCGACCGCTCCCGGCAGCTCGGTCCTGATTCAGGGCTATCCGCCCTTTTTCGCGACCTGGTTCGGACTCGGTGCGGTGGCCGTCCTTGCCGCGGGGGTCGTCTGGTTCCAAGCCCCGAAGGCCGACGAGGCCTAAACCGCCTCGTCCTTGGCGCCGGGCTTGGTCGCGAGGGCCCGCTTCGCCCAGAGTTTGCGGCCTTTGAACTGGATGCCGCTGAGTTTGGCGACGACCAGCTCGGCGTGCTCCTCGGCCACATCGACGAACGATTGCTTCGGATAGAGCCGGATCACGCCGACGGCTTCCTTCGGCAGCTTGGTGGTGCCGACGATGACGCCGAGGATGTCCCCCGGCATGATGTCGTGCTCGCGACCGACGCCGAGGATGACGCGGGCCATCCCGGGCTCATGCGAGATGGGGCCTTCTTCCCGCTCGGTCCGCTTCGGCGCGAATTCCTTCCGCTCGGGACGTTCCGAACGTTCAGGACGATCGGCGCGCTCCGGCCGGTCGAAGCGGCCGGGTGGGGTGAAGCGGTCCGCTTTTCCGCCCCGATCTCCCCCCCGGTCATCGCGCGGCGGTCGGGGGCGGTCGGAGCGGTCATCGGAACGCTGGTAATCGTCCCGGCGTCCGTAAGAGCGTTCCTCGCGGACGGGCTCGGGGGCCTTCTCCTCGGGCTTGGCCAGGAGGTGGATCAGGGCGGAGGCGATGTCGGTGGCGGCGAAGCCCTGATCGAGGAGCCGCCCGATGAGGGCTTCCTGCTTGTCGTATTTCCCTTCCTCCAGGGTCTTTTTCAACGCGTCGTGGAAGCTGTTCGCCCGCTTGGCCTCGACCTCGTCCTCGGAGGGGATCCGCTCCCGCCGCACCTTGCTCTTGGTGAAGCGGATGATGTTCTGCATCTTGTAGATCTCGCGCCCGGAGACGAAGGTGATCGCCCGCCCGCTCCGCCCGGCCCGGCCGGTGCGGCCGATCCGGTGGATGTAGTCTTCGCCGTCGTTCGGCAGGTCGTAGTTGAAGACCACCTCGATGTCGTCGACGTCGAGGCCGCGCGCCGCCACGTCGGTGGCGATGAGGAATTCGAGACCGCGCCGCTTGAACTTGGCGATGACCCGCTCGCGCAGGGCCTGGGTCATGTCGCCGTGCATCTTGTCGGCGGCGTAGCCGCGCGCGATGAGGTGCTCGGTCAATTCATCGACCATCATCTTGGTGGCGCAGAAGATGATGCCGAACTTGATATCCTGGAGATCGATCAGGCGGCAGAGGACGTCGAGCTTGAAGCGGCGGTCGACCTCGTAATAGACCTGGTCGATGTCGGGCATGGTCCGCGCCTGCGCCTCGATGGTGACGTTGACCGGGTTGCGGGTGAAGGTCTTGATCAGGTCCTGGATGAGACGCGGGAGGGTGGCGGAGAAGAAGACGGTCTGGCGCTGCGCCGGGGCCTGCTTGAGGATGGTGCGGATGTCGTCGACGAAGCCCATGTCGAGCATCCGGTCGGCCTCGTCGAGGATGACCATCTTGATCTGGTCCATCTTGAGGGTGCCGCGTTCGAGGTGGTCCATCACCCGACCGGGGGTGCCGATGATGATCTGGGCGCCGTCGCGCAGGCCGCGCAGCTGGCGCTCATACGATTGGCCGCCGTAGATGGGGATTTCGCGGACGCCCTTCTTGAAGGCGGTCAGCTTGGCGACCTCTTCGGCCACCTGGTTGACCAGCTCGCGGGTCGGGCCGAGGATGAGGACTTGGGGGGCCCGGACCTTCGGGTCGACGCAGGCGATGGCGGGGAGGGCGAAGGCGAGGGTCTTGCCCGAGCCGGTCTGCGACTGGCCAACGACGTCGGACCCGGCCAGCAGGTGGGGGATGGCCTGGGATTGGATCAGCGAAGCTTCCTCGAAGCCCATCTGCGCCACCGCCTTCAAGAGCTCCGGCGCCAGGCCCAGCTCGGTGAACAATTTCTTCTCCATCTCCGTTTCTAGGCGATGCTGAAGGGGATCGCCATCTCTAACCGCGAAATCGCTCTATCCAATAATCCTCGCCCATCCCCAGCCTGCCGCCGCGCAGAGGAGGAGGACCAGGGCGGGGCTCCATTTGCAGCGTCCGATCAGGACCAGGGCGATCGCGGCCAGGGTTGCCGCGAAGGCGTCGAACCCCTTGGCGGGGAAAAGGACGCCTTGGGCGAACCAGACGGCGAGGTTGAGGATCACACCGACCACCGCGGCGGTGACGGCGGCAACGGCTCCGGCGAGCGGGCGGTTGCGCCGGAGGCGGAGGTTTTCGATATAAGGGGCTCCGGCGAAGATCGCGATGAACGAGGGGGCGAAGGTCATCCAGGTCGTCACCAGCGCGCCGAGAGTGGCGGCAAGGAGGGGGGAGAGCGTCCCCGGCGCCTGCCAGGCGGCGAGGAAGCCGACGAATTGGAGGACGATGATCAGGGGGCCGGGAGTGCTCTCGGCGAGGCCGAGGCCGTCGATCATCTGGCCTGGCGCGAGCCAGCCGTAATGGGCGACGGCCTGCTGCGCCACATAGGGGAGGACGGCATAGGCGCCTCCGAAGGAGACCAGCGCGGCCTTGGCGAAGAAGAGGCCTTCCCGCACCACCGTATGATGCCATCCGAGCCAGAGGCCGAGGGCGGCGACCGGGGCGAGCCAGAGCACGGCACCCAGCGCCAAGATGCGAGCGGCGGCTGCCATGCCCGGCCCGGGCGTGGGGGGAAAGGCGATTGCGGGAGCGACTTCTGGAGTCTTCCCCTTTTCGCGCAGGGTCGCTGCCGCTCCGATGGCTGCCGCCATCGCGATCACCAGCGGAAAGGGGGCCTTGCCGAAGAAGAGCGCGACGAAGGCCGCTGCCGCCAGCAAGCGGGGGAGCCAGCCCTGCAAGGTCCGCCGGGCGATTCGGAAGAGGGCCACGGCGACGATCGCCAGTACGGCCGCCTTTAATCCGTGGAAGAGCGCCGCCACGGCGAGCGCGGTCCCGTGCGCCGCGTAGAGCCAGCTCAATCCCCAGAGGAGGGCCGCCGAGGGGAGGATGAAGCCGAGGCCCGCCGCCCATCCGCCTGCCGGGCCGTGGAGGAGCCAGCCGAGGTAAATGGCGAGCTGGGTCGCCTCCGGGCCGGGAAGAATCATGCAATAGTTGAGCGCGGCGAGGAAGCGGTCCTCGGCGATCCAGCGCCGCTTTTCGACCAGCTCGGCGTGGAGGAGGGCGATCTGGCCGGAGGGACCACCGAAGCTGATGAACCCGAGCCATAGCCAGAAGCGGAGCGCTTTCCCGAAGCGGGGGCCGCTCGAAACGGCGGGGACGATCGAGGCCGGATGCTCCATGGCTGAAGGATTAGAGGGTGCCCGGCGATTGACAAGAAACCACGGAGCCTTGCGTCCCGGCTCTTCTAGGCGTTAACTAGAGGGATGAAATCGACGCGCGGGGCCGCGCTGGCCTCCGAATCCTCCCACGGCCACGTCCATGGGAAAACCCCAGCCCGGGCTGAGGAAAAATTCGAGTGGGCCCAGCAGATCTGCCGCGAGCGGCATCTCCGCCGTACTCCGGCGCGCGAGGAGATTCTCCAGTTCCTCTCCCATCAGGATCGCCCGGCGACTCTTGCCATGATCTCGGGGGAGCGCCGCATCGCCGAGACCTGCGATCCGGCGACGGTCTTCCGCGTCCTGCAGAAGCTCGAGGAGGCGGGATTGGTCCGGCGAATCTGGCTCCATGAGCGTGCGCCCTATTACATCCTGCTTTTTCCCCACGACCACCGCGATTACGTCCTCTGCACCGGCTGCGGCAAGGTGGAGGAGACCCGGCTCGAGTGTCCGGTCCAGAAGCTGGAAAAGGAAGTCGGCGAACGGCTTGGGTATGCTGAGATCCACCACGAGCTCGGCTTTTACGGGGTCTGTCCCGATTGCCAGGAGAAGCCGGCACCCGGATCGCGCCGGAGCGGGAAGAAGAGTTCCTGCTGCTAGGGCCCGTCAGGCGCTTTCTTCGATCCCAAAGACTCCGGCTGCCTGAAGTATTGATTGAAGTGCCTGACAGGCTCTAGGCCTGCGTCTATTAAACTTATCTCACCCGCCGTGCTCCGATGAATCCATACGCGACATTAGTGGAGACGGTGAAAAAAGCCTGGCATGATAAATAGACCGTCGTAGGTGAGGCGATGGAGATGCGTTGCGTTCCCACGTTCAGGCATTGCGGATCACCCAATGGAACTGTCGCGATAAACTGTGTATATGCGCCATTATTTGGGATCGTCGGAACTGTCGCTGAAGTTTGGCTCGTCCAAACTTGATAATTATTTGCGGCAGTTGAGCTTGTCGGGTTGAAGGCCACATTTCCGCTGACATCCCAGTCGCCGGCACTAAGAGTGATCGAGGTTACGTTTGCGGGCGTTGAAGCGGTTAAAGAGATGGCTGATCCGATTAAAACGGTGGATGAAATGTATTCTCCGATATTACCTGCCGCGGCATTATCGTTGGTCGACGTGCCTTTGAACTGGCCTTGTGCGGCAACCGCATTAACATAGGCGGTGGTTGCTATCTTGGCCGAATCGTCGCCCGCGCCCTGTGTGGTCGCGGTCGTTCCATTCGGGAGCGCCGGAGTCCCGCTGAGATTGGAAGCCGTGCCCGTGGTATTTTGGTTCAGCGTCGGATAGAGGGCCGGATTCGTCGGGAGCGAGGTCAGGGCTGAGCCCACAACGGCGATGACCCCGGACGAGTTGGAAAGCGTGGCGCCGTCGGTCTGAACCACGCCGAGCGCGGACGAAGTCGCCGGTAAAATCGAGACCGTGCCCGAGGTGTTGACCAGGGGGGCGTTGAAAATATAGCTTCCTCCGAACGGCCCGACGATTGCCCCGTTGATGAAGGCGTAGACGCCTTCGGAAGTCGTCCAAAGATCACCGTTGTTCGGAGCGGTCGGAGCGGTGCCTTGGGGAATGTTGATGCTGGATTCAGCGGTCGTGGAAGCCACGAAATTAACTTGGCCGGAGAGAATGGACGTTCCGTTGACTTGGAGGGCGATACTCATGTGGTGGGTTTCGGTTGAAGTTTAGGTTTTGATGAACCTGGATTTTTCGTCGCGGTTCAGCGGCTGTTACAAGTCAAACCGCTGATTCTGCCAGACGCGCAGCAAAGCAGAAATTTATGACGGTTTCACGTCATACCTCCAGAAAGATGCGTGAACCCTAGGCCGCTGACAGGGTTCAGGCTGAAGGGCGCCTCAGCCTAAGCCGCCTTCTTCCACTTGATATTGCACCCCATGCTGGGGCGCTGCTCAGCGCTCACCGGCTTGCCCGCCAGGACGGCGTCGAGGGCGGCGCGGAGGTCGGCTCCGGTGACGGGCAGGCCGTTGCCGGGGCGGCTGCCGTCGAGCTGGCCGCGATAGATCAGGCGGTGGCCGGAATCGAAGAGAAAGAAATCGGGGGTGCAGGCGGCGGCGTAGGCGCGGGCGGTCTCCTGGGTCTCGTCGTAGAGGAGCGGGAAGGGCAGGCCGAGCTTGCGGGCCCATGCGGCCAGCTGGTCGGGCGCGTCGGCGGGGTAGGTGGCGGCATCGTTGGCGCTGATCGCGACGATCCGGAGCGAGGCTTCCGCGTAGTCGCGGCCGAGCCGGACCAATTCCTTCTCGACGTGGATCACATAGGGGCAGTGGCGGCAGAGGAAGATCACCAGCGTCGGCGTATGCATGGCATAGCGCCGCAGCGAGACCCGCCTGCCGGTGACGACATTCGGCAGGTCGAAATCGGGAGCGGGCGTGCCGAGCGCCAGCATGGTCGAGGGGGTCAAGGCCATGAAACTAGTCTAGCTTCCTCGGGAAGCGGGGCAAGCCGAGCGCTTATCTCCCTTTCACCGCCTTGAACTCCCACAGATAGCTCTGGAAATCGTGCTGGGCCAAAGGAACGACCAACCCCGCGTTCTGCAGAAAATCGCCGTCGAAGATTTCGCCGGTAGCCACGAGCTTATAGTTCCGCGCGGGATCGAGGCCGGTGAGGCGGAGGCGGATGCGGGCGGCGTTTGGCTTGCTGAGGCGATGGATGTACCAGACCAGGGCATGATCTTGTTTCGGATCGACGACCATCCAGGCTGCGCCGTTTTCGGTGAAAGGGCTGATTAGCCGATGGAACCGTCCAAACTGGATCAGCTGGCGATGCTTCTTATAGAACGCCACCTGGGCGGCGACTTCCTTTTGTTCCGCCGCGCCCAGGCTGCCGAGGTCGAGCTCGTAGCCGAAGTTTCCCGCCATGGCGACGTGGCCCCGGGTCTGCAGCGGGGTGACGCGGCCCACCTGGTGATTGGGGACGGCGGAGACGTGGGCGGTGCTGGCGCTCAGGGGATAGACCAGGCTGGTGCTGTATTGGATCTCGAGGCGGGAAATGGCGTCGCTGTTGTCGCTCGACCAAGTCTGCGGCATGTAGTGGAGCATTCCGGGATCGAAGCGGCCGCCGCCGCCGGAGCAGCCCTCGAAGAGAACCTTGGGGAATTTTTTCGTCAGCCGTTCGAGGACGCTGTAGAGGCCGAGCATGTAGCGGTGGGCGGTCTCCTTTTGCCGGTGGGCGGGGAGGGCGGGGGAGCCGACCTCGGTCATGTGGCGGTTCATGTCCCACTTCACATAGTCGATCCGGGCGCTGGCGAGGACGTTGCCGACCGCGCCGACGATCCAGTCGCAGATCTCGGGACGGGAGAGGTCGAGGGTCAGCTGGTTCCGGGCCTGGGAGCGGCTCCGGCCCGGGACGTGGAGGCACCAATCGGGATGGGCGCGGTAGAGGTCGCTATCGGGGGAGATCATCTCCGGCTCGAACCAGAGGCCGAATTTCATCCCCTCGGCGTGGATCTTGCGGGCCAGGTCGGCGAGGCCCTGGGGGAGCTTTTTGGTGTGGGTGACCCAATCGCCGAGCGAGGAGCGGTCGTCGTCGCGATGGCCGAACCAGCCGTCGTCGAGGACGAGGAGTTCGATCCCCGCCTTCTTGGAATCGCGGGCCAGCTGCTGGAGCTTGGCGGCGGTGAAGTCGAAATAGGTGGCCTCCCAGTTGTTGACCAGAATGGGGCGTTCGCGGTCGCGCCACTGGCCACGGCAGAGGCGGGTCCGGTAGAGCGCGTGGTAGGTCTGGGACATGGCGTCGAGGCCGTGGCCCGAGAAGACGAGGACGGCTTCCGGGGCATGAAAAGCGGCGCCGGGGGCGAGCTCCCAGGAGAACTCGAAGGGGTTGATCCCGAGCTGGAGGCGGGCGGTCTCGAATTGATCGACTTCGGCTTGGGCGAGGAAGTTGCCGCTGTAGACCAGGCTGAAGCCGCGCGCCTCGCCGGCGGTCTCGGTGGTGGTCCGGTCGACCAAGGCGACGAAGGGATGCTGCTGGTGGCTGCTGGCGCCCCGGCGGCTCTCGACGCTCTGGGTGCCGGAGGCCAGGGGGCGGCGGATCAGGCCGCGCTCCTTGGCCCAGCCGCCGGAGAGCTGGATCAGCTCGCCCCGGGCCTCGGGGAAATCGAGGCTGGCGCTGAGGACGCGCTCGAGGCGGCAGGCCGCTTTGCCGCCGTTGCGGACGGTGACGGAGCGGATCACGGCGTCCCACTTTTCGTAGACGGTGTAACGGAGGGTGACTTCGAGGCCGCTGACGGCGTCGCGGAGATCGATCTCGAGCGTGGTCGCCTCGGCGGGGCGCTCGACGTAGGTGGCGGGGAGGCCGGGGAGCTTCGGCTTGCCCTTGGTAATACGGTGGGCGCGGTAGGCGAGATCGACGACCCGGCTGCCGTCGGCGAAGACCATTTCCAATGCGGGCGAGCGATAGTCGCTCCGGCCAAAGGTGGGGTATTCGAGGAGGAGGGTGTCGAAGCTGTAGCTCCGGTCCTTGGGATCGGGATTGGGGCTGAAGGCGCGGTCGCCGGACGGGATCAGGCTCTTGAAACTGCCGCTGCCGTCGCGGAGGCGGGCGCCCCAGTAATAATGGAGCAGGGTGCCGAGTGGGCCGACGCCGACGGCGTAGGTGCTGGCCGGGGTGTGGAGGAGGAAGGTGCGGGTGCGGGCGTCGTAAACGATGGGCATCGGGGTATGCTGGAAGGAGGAGGCGGGGTGGTCAATGCCGATGGCATCGCGGGGAGCAGGGCGGCTCAAGACCGGTTTCAGGACCGGCTTCGTTCCGAGGTCATCCGGTCGAAGATCCGCCGGGCGTAGGCGGGGAAGAGGAGCTGGGTCCGGCATTTCTCCAGCACCGTCCGGCGCATCGCCGCGATCTGCTCCGGCGTCATCGCGAGGGCGCGGGCGACGGCTTCCTCCCACCGCCCGGCATGGACCTCGATGCAGCTCTCGCCGTCGATCAGGCCGAGGTTGTCCTGTTCCGGACGTTCCATGATCGGAATCACCCCGCGCAGGACGGCCTCGGCGGTCCGGTGGGTCCAGACGTTATAGCCGGGAGGGGAAAGGGCGAAGTCGCTTTGCGTCATCAGGTCGATGTATTCGTCCGGAGTGACGCCCCGACCGCTTGCCCCTTCGCCGTATTCCATCCAGAGGACGGGGGTTCCGGTCGGGGTCTCCGTCGGGGCGGTGGCGGGACCGATGCCCCGGGCGGCCAGCGCCGCTTGCACGCGCCGCAGGATCGCGGTCCGGGCGGAGGGCGCGAGATTGCCGAAGAAGGCCAGCCGCCAGCGGCGCGGGTCATCGGCGGCGACTTCCGAGAACATTTTCCGCTGTAGCTCTCCTCCGTAGAGGAATTGGGGATGGGCCGTGGGGGCGTAGTGGAGGCGATGACGGACCCGGAAGGGGGCGGGCGCCTGCGGGGCCGCCTGGAAGACGGCCCGATCGGCGAGCAGGCTGTAGGGGAGGCCGCGGACGACTTCCTTCAGGCGGGAGAGGCGGCCGCCTCGATAATGGTTCTCGGTCATGATGCCCCATTTCCGCGCCCGCCGCGCCCAGGAAAGGAGTTTCCGGGAGACGAAGGCGTAATCGGTGAGGTGGACGAAGAGGAAATCGAGCGGGATCGGGGCGGCCCGCAGCTCGTGCAGCCGGATCTCCGGGCGCAGCGCCAGCCGCAGGCGGCCCTCGGGATCGTCCGAGAAGGGGGGGCGGGGGCGATCAACGCTGATCACATGGACGGTGCAGCGGCCTTCCTCCGCCAGCCCGAGGGCGAGGGTTTCGATGAAATGGTGGATCGACTCGGTGTAGAGGCCGATGTCGGGAACTCGGGTGCTCAAGAAAGAAGGCGGGAGGGCGCGAACGGCAAAAAGGAGCCGGGAAGGCAGACCTCTTCCCGGCTCCCGCTGGGAGCGCCGTGGTCGGCTGAAAGCCGTGTTTTTAGACAGCTTTAGATCGCCGTTAGACCGCCTTCTCGCCGCTCTCTTCGGTGCGGATGCGGATGGCGTTCTCGAGGGGGGAGACGAAGATCTTGCCGTCGCCGATCTTGCCGGTCTTGGCAGCGCGGATGATGGCGGCGATCGCCTTCTCGGAGAGGTCGGAGCCGATGACGACCTCGACCTTCACCTTGGGGAGGAAATCGACGGTGTATTCGCTGCCGCGATAGATCTCGGTGTGGCCTTTTTGGCGGCCGAAGCCCTTGACCTCGGTGACGGTGAGCCCGGCGATGCCCAGCTCGGTGAGGGCTTCTTTCACTTCTTCCAGCTTGAACGGTTTGATGACTGCTTCGATTTTGACCAAGGCCATAGTGTTTCCTCTGTAATTCCTAAAGTTAGGCTAAACGTGTTTCCTAAACGTGGTTTTGTTTATTCGCGACTTTTCTCTGATCGGGTTCTGATCCGGTCCCGCTTGGATGGTTGCCTTTGTGGTGGGTTGGAAGTCTTTCTCCCCCATGCCCCTCTTGCCAATCCGGTTCCAGACGGGTTCCAAACCCTGCGCCCACAATAAAGCACCGATTATGCCACCATTCCACCAAATTTCTCGAATTTAGCGATCACAATTTATGCCATTCTAGATGAACGGGTTCGCGCGATTTCGGGCCTTTTCGAGCATTTTGCCCGGTGATTGAAGCAAAAATGCCTCGTTCCCTTTGCGGGAACCCTCTACAGTCAGTCGAGCAATGAACTTATTGGAATCGGTCTTCGGGAAGGTACAGCGTCATCCCAAGCGGATTGTCTTCCCCGACGGCAACGAATTGCGGGTCCTGAAGGCGGCGGAGGAATTCGTCTTCAACAAGTTGGGCGTGGCCATCCTACTCGGCGATCGGACCGAGATCGCTCTGATGGCGAAGGAGAACAATGTCTCCCTCCACCGCATCCTCCTGATCAATCCCCGGGAGGCCGACGACGTCCCCGTCTTCCTCAAGTACTTGACCACGTTGCCCCGGTATAAGTCGATGGCCCAAGCCGAGGCGCTCCGGGTGGTGATGAATCCGAACTATTTCGCTGCCTTGATGATCCAGCACGGGCAGGCCGACGGGCTGGTCGGCGGGTTGCAATCGACCTCGGGCAGCCTGCTCCGCCCCCTTTTCCAGATCATCAAGCCGCTTCCGGGGGTGAAATCGATCTGCGGTTGCATGGTGCTGGAGGTGCCGAAGTCGCCCTACGGCGAGGAGGGGGTCCTCTGCCTGGCCGATTGCGCGGTCATCCCCAAGCCGAACACCGAGCAGCTGGCCGGGATCGCCATCGAGACGGGCAAGCTGATGCGCCAGCTCACCGGCCATACGCCCCGGGTGGCGATGCTCTCCTATTCAACGAAGGGGAGTGCGCACACCGAAGAGGTGGAGCGGCTGGTGGCGGCGACGGCGCTGGCCAAGCAGCATTTCATCGAGCACAACCTCGACATCGAGATCGACGGCGAGCTCCAGGCCGACGCGGCGCTGGTGCCCGAAGTGGCCCAGTTTAAGGGCCTCCAGGGGACCGTCGCCGGACGGGCCAACGTCCTGATCTTCCCCGATCTGGCCAGCGGCAACATCGCGGCCAAGCTGATCGAGCGGCTGGCGCGGGCCGACGCCTTCGGCCAGCTCCTCCTCGGCCTCGACAAGCCGGCCGCCGAGGTCTCGCGCGGCGCGACCACCCGGGACATCCTCGGCGTCGCCGCCATCGTGGCGCTCCAGGCGATCGCCTACCGCAATCTCTATCCCGAGCAGGGGGCCCGCTACGGGGCCGCGACCGAGGCGGCCGCCGCCTGACGGAATCTCCACTCGCGCCAACGCCCGCCGACGTGTCCGCCCCACTGAAGAACGTCAACACGCCGCGCATCTTCGTGGCGGCGACCCGCCAGGACGACGGGAAGACGACGACCTCGCTCGGCCTCTTTGCCGCGCTGCAGAAGCGCTTCCCCAACATCGGCTACATCAAGCCGGTGGGGCAGCGCTTCGTCGAGGTGGAGGGGTTGAAGATCGACGAGGACTCGGTCTTGATGAACGACACCTACCGGGTGCGGACGCCGCTCCGCGCGATGAGCCCGATCGCGGTCGAGCCCGATTTTACCCGGAAGTTCCTCCAGCGGCGGAATGTCGACGAGCTCAACGCCAAGGTGCAGTCGGCCTTCGACGAGGCGGCGTGGGAAAAGGACTTCGTCATCATCGAGGGGACCGGCCACGCGGGGGTCGGCAGCGTTTTCGAGCTTTCCAACGCGGCGGTGGCGAAGCTGCTGGGGGCGAACGTGGTCATGGTGAGCCAGGGCGGCATCGGCCGGCCGATCGACGAGATCGCCATGAATCTGGCCCTCTTCGAGAAATTCGGCGTCAAGGTGATCGGGGTGGTGCTGAACAAGATCCTTCCCTCGAAGCTCGATCTCCTGCCCTACGTCGAGCAGGGATTGGCCCGGCTCGGCCTGCCCTTGCTCGGCGCGATCCCTTTCAACCAGGAGCTGCGCAAGCCGACGCTCCATCAGGTCTGCCAGCAGCTCGACGGCGAGTTCCTCGCTGGCAGCGAGCACAAGCGGCGGCGGGTCGGCAAGGTGGTGATCGGCGCGATGTCATCCTATCAGGTGGGCAAGTATCTCGAGCCGCACAGCCTCCTGATCACCTCGGGTGACCGCGAGGACATGATCCTCACCGCCACCCAGGCCTATCGGACGGAGAAAAAGCCCAATCTGGCCGGAGTGGTGCTGGTCGACGGCGTCCTCCCCAGCCCCGGCGTCCTCCGCTTCATCTGTCAATACGATCTCCCCTACATCGCCTGCAAGTGCGACAGCTACACCGCCGCCACCCGGATCACCCGGATGACGGTGAAGACCGAGGCCGCCGACCGCGAGAAGATCTCGCTGATCCAGCAGCTGGTGGAGACCCACGTCGACATCGACAAGATCATCGCCGCCGGCCGGCCGCAGCAGCCCGAGCAGCCGGGCACCTTCCTGGAACTCTCCCCCGAACTCCCCTTTGGCGAGGACCAGACCGCTTGAGAGCGGCGCCCTGAGTCGCTAGTTGCTCACTGCGTTATCGCGCACCGCATTCCTTTCTTCATGCTCTCCTTTTTGTCCCGTCCGTTGGTGCTGCTGGCGGTATTGCTGGCGGCCTTCGCGGCGGCGCTCGGCGCCCATTGGCTCACGGCCGCTCCCGGCACGGGGGAATTCTATCTGGCCGCCGGCCTGACTGCCGATCTGGAGAGAGCGTTCCAATCGGTGTACGGCATCGCCTGGTGGACGCCCAATTATCTCCAGGGGCAGAGCCTCGCCTGGATCTGGTCGTCCGCTGCTGGGATTCCGCTGGAGGCGGGGCGGCTCTTCGGCTGCGGGCAGGTGATCGGCTACAAGATTCTCAACCTGGGCTACCTGATCGGGGCGGGGTTGGCCATGTACCGCTTCGTGGCGGCGCTGACCGGCTCGACGCGCACCGCCGCCTGGGCAGGGCTCGCCTACGCCTGTTCTCCCGAGTTCGGCCTGCGGATGGCCGCGGTCGAGCAGTGTGTCTTCACCAGCACTTACTTGCTGCTGCCGTTGATCGGCTCCGGGCTCTGGAAGCTGCGGCATCGTTCGGGTTCGGCGGCGCGCCATGCCGGCAACGTCTTGGAACTGGCTCTGGTCTACTCGCTCCTCTTCATTCTCTGGGCGAAGGGGGCGATGCTTTTCGTGCCGGTGATGGCGCTCTTCAGCCTCTGGCTTTATTTTGAGAAGGAAGAGGGCCGTCGTCACTTTTTGGTTGGCCTCGGTCAGGCCGCGTTAGGGGTGGGGGTGCTGGCCGGATTGCCGACGCTCCCGCTGGCGCGGGAACAGCGGTGGATGACGCTCTTCAGCTCCGATCCGATGGCGGCCTGGCAGCAGAATTTCACGGTCAAGAGCGCCTTCTCCTGGTGGGACCGGGGGGCGGTCCTGCTCGATCCCGCGTCGGGCTCGAGCTTTGCCAACGGCGACGCGGCTTACCTCGGCCTGGTCTGGACGGTGGCGCTGGGGGTGGCGCTCTGCGAGCCCGGCCCCCTGCGCGGCTGGCTGCGGACCCGCGAGGGGACGCTCTGCCGGCTCTTCCTGGCGGCGATGCTGCTGCTGCAATGGATCGCCTGCGGCCCCGCCTCGATCTGGAGCGCCCATCGGGAGATCTTGCGGGAGCATGGGATGAGCCTGCCGAATTGGTCGATCTCTCTCCTCTGGCTGGCGCTGGCGGCGCAACTGGCGGCGGTGGTGAAGCTGGCGGCGACCTGGAGCGGGAAGCGGTTGGTCCAGGCGCTGGTGGGGATCGGCTATCTCGTGATCCCGCTTTTCCTGCTGGTCGAGAAAATCCCCGTCTACGGCCAGCTGCGCGCGCCGGGGGCGTTCTGGGATGTCGGCGGTACCTTTTGCTTCACGGTGGCGGGAGTGCTGGCGCTGGCCGCGATCGTCGAGCGATGGGTCCCGCCCTCCCGGCAGGCCGTGGCGGGATGGGCGGCGGTCCTACTGCTCGCCGCCGATTTCTCGGTCTATTACCGATCTTTCTGGGAGCCGACGCTCCCCCATGCCGAGCAGGTCTACGCCGATTTCCAGGAGAGCGCCCGCTTCCTCCGCAACGATCCCGCGCCCGGTTCGGTGGCGGTCTTCTCCAGCCGCTATTTCTATCTGCAGATCCCGCAGCTGACGGGACGCCCGCTCCATAGCGAGGCGGGGACCTCTTTCTACCAGCTCCGGTGGACCCGGCAGCTCAACGACGGGGGGCAGGCCTCCCCCCAACGTTTCCAGGCGGAGATGGCGGCGGCGGGGGTCGGCTTCATTGTCCTCGATCGGACCGATCCGACGCTGGCCGGCAATTTCCAGGGCCTCTTCCGGAGCCTCTATCCGGTGGCGTTCGAGAACACGGGGTTCACCGTGCTCCGCTGTTCTCCGCCGGGCGCTCCGGCGTTGGCGACGGGGCGGGTTCAGTTCAGCCCGTCGGTCGAGCCGGGGCAGGCGCTCGATGGCGTCGGCCAGGATGTCTGGACGATCGCGCCCGGCCTCGCGGGGGCGGCGATCACCGATCCGGCCGGGCCTTCCGGCGCCAAGAGCTCGCCGCTGCCTTTTCTGCAACCGCGCGAGGCCGATTTTCAGACGATCCGCCTCGCGCCGACCCCTCCGGGCCAGCCGTGGGTGATCGTTCCCGAGTCGTATCATCCCGATTGGACCGCCGAGGCCGACGGCCATCGCCTGCCGGTCTATCGGGCGCTCGGCTGCTATCTCGCGGCCCGCGCGCCCCACGACGGCGCGGCGGTGACCTTCCGCTTCCGGCCGCCGTGGTGGTATGACGCGGCGATCTACGCGGCCGCGTTGGGCTGGCTGGTGGCGGCGGGAATGTGGGGGCGGCTGCGCTTGAAGGAGCGGCGGGAGCCGCTTCCCTGAACGGCCCCTTGAAGAGTCTTCGCGGATGAATATCGGCCTCTTGACCCACGAGCCGTTTTATCCGCCCAGCGGCGGCGGTTCCTCGCAGGCGGTCTATCTGGTGCGGGAGATGGTCCGGCGCGGTCATGCAGTCCATCTCTTTGCCCCGCAGGCGGGCGACGCGGCGGAGGTGGCGCGGATCGCCGAGAGGTTTGGGATCACGATCCATCCCTTCACTGCGTGGCCGATGGGGCGAACCACTCCGTTGCGCAGTCTGAAATACCTCGCCTATCCGTTCTTTCTCGAGCGGCTGGTTCGGCGGGCGGCGCCCGGGGCAAAGTGGGACCTGCTGCTGGCCCAGCACTCCATCGCGGCAGTGGCGGCGGGACGCTTGGGGCGGACAGGAAGCACGCGGGGATGCGCGGTGGTGTTGAACCTGCTCGATTATCTCACCGGCTATTTCGACAGCTGGCCTGCGTATCTCGCGCCTCCGGCGCTGACGGCCCGTCTGAAGGAGTTCGAGCTCTCGCTGGCCCGGCGCTACCGGGCGGACGGGGTGTTCACCATCTCGGACGAGTTGGCCGAGTTGGTGGCAAGGACCGGCTACCCCCGGGAGCGCATTCTGCCGATCTACTACGGCTACGATGCCGAGCTTTTTCAGCCGACGTTTCGCCCTGCGTCGACGCCGCTGGTGGTGATGCATGGGTCGCTCGATCATCATCATCTCGGCGCCTTTGCGGCGCGCGCGTTGATCGAAATTCATCGGCGGCGGCCCGAGGCGCGGTTCCGTTTCGTCGGTGCCCGCACGGCGGCGTTGCGCGGCCTGCGGCGGGCGGTGGCGGGGGAGATTCCCGAGGGGTTGATCGAGGAAACGGGGTTCGTCCCCTACGAGCGGGTCGCGGAGCGGATTCACGATGCCACCGTCGGCATCGTCCCCTACGCCGCTTCCGCCGGGGCGCACGGTACGATGGTGGCGAAGACGGTCGAGTATGCGGCGATGGGGATTCCGATGGTCTGCACGCCGCTGCGCGGGACGATGCTCTATTGGGCGGGAAATCCGCTGGTCCGCTTCTCGGAGATGGACCCGGAGAGCTTCGCCGATGCGGTGGTCGGCTGGTTCGGGGAGGGCTTGGAACGGCGGGAGGCTTGGGGCCGTGCCGCCAGCGCGCAGGTGCGGGCGGAGCTGGCCTGGGAGCCGTTCTCCCGCCGGGTGGTGGAGCGGCTGGAGACGATCCATCGGGAAAAATCGCGGGGGGAGCGGCTTGCGGCGCTCTAACTTTCGGGCATAGATTGGTTCTTTCGCATGTCCGAAGAGCGCGTCATCGCCATCGTCCCGACCTATCAGGAGCTCGCCAATCTGCCCGAGCTGCTCGACCGTTTTTTCGCGGCCGAGCCGGGGGCCGACCTCCTGATCGTCAACGATTCCCCCCATGACGGCGCTGCTGCCTGGCTCCGCTCCCGGCCCGAATACGGGAAACAGCTCTTCCTGATCGAGCGGGCGGGGAAGCTCGGCCTCGGCACCGCGTACTTAGAGGGGTTCCGCTGGGCGCTGGCGCGGGATTACCGCTACATCTTCGAGATGGATGCCGATCTTTCCCATGATCCGAAGGAGATCGCGCGGATGCGGCGGCGGCTGCTGGCCGGGGACGATCTGGTGGTCGGCTCGCGCTATCTCGGCGGGGTCCGCATTCTCAATTGGCCGATCTCGCGCCTCCTCCTCAGCCTCGGCGCGGCCCAATATGTCCGCCTCCTCACCGGCCTGCCCGCGACCGACCCGACCAGCGGGTTCAAGGGCTTCCGCCGCGAGGTGTTGGAGGCGCTCGATCTTCAGGCGATCCGCTCGACCGGTTATGCGTTCCAGATCGAGGGGAGTTTCCTGGCGTGGCGGAAGGGGTTCCGGCTCGGCGAGGTGCCGATCGTCTTCGAGGACCGGCACGCGGGGACCTCGAAGATGTCGCATCGCATCGCGCTCGAGGCGCTGATGGAGGTGCCCCGGCTGGGGTTGCGGCGGCTGTTGGGGCGAGATCGGCAGCGGCGCGGGGGCTGAGGCCGGGCCTGAAACGGGCTTGTCATTCCGGGGGGCCGATCTTACGATTGCACCCCCCATGAGTGCTCCTGTTTCCACTCCCATTCCCCGCACCGTTTATCTCGACAACAACGCGACCACGGCGGTCGCTCCCGAGGTTTTCGAGGCGATGGTGCCGTTCCTCACCGAGCACTACGGGAACCCCTCGAGCTCCTACGACCTGGCGAAGCATTCCGGCGCCGCCGTGGCCAAGGCGCGGGAGCAGATCGCCGCGCTGATCAACTGCGACCCCCGCGAGCTGGTCTTCACCAGCTGCGGCACCGAGTCCGACAACACCGCGATCTGGTCGGCGCTCCGCACCACCGGGAAGAAGCACATCGTCACCACCCAGGTGGAGCATTCGGCGATCCACCATTTCGGCGAGGCGCTCGAGCACCAGGGCTATTCGATCACCTGGCTGCCGGTGCGCAACGACGGGACCCTCGATCCCGCCGAGGTCGCCGACGCGATCCACGACGACACCGCCATCGTCAGCGCGATGTGGGCGAACAACGAGACCGGCGTCCTTTTCCCGGTCGAGGAGATCGCCAAGATTTGCAAAGAGAAGAAGGTCCTCTTCCACACCGACGCGGTCCAGGTCCCCGGCAAGGTGCCGATCGACCTGCAGAAGGTGCAGGCCGATTTCCTAGCCCTCTCGGGCCACAAGCTCCATGCGCCCAAGGGGATCGGCGTTCTCTATATCCGCAAGGGGACGAAATACTCGCCCTTCCTGATCGGCGGCTCGCAGGAGCGGGAGCGCCGCGCCGGGACCGAGAACGTCCCCTACATCGTCGGGCTGGGCCGCGCCGCCGAGCTGGCCGCCGAGAACCTGATCGACGAGCAGACCCTGACCCGCGCCCGCCGCGACCGGCTGGAGAACGAGTTGGCCCGCCTCATCCCCGGCACCCATCTCAACGGCCACCGCACCGAGCGGCTACCCAACACCTCGAGCCTCTGGTTCGAGGGGGTCGAGGCCGAGGCGATCTTGATCGGGCTGAACCGGCACGGCATCGCCGCCTCCTCCGGCTCCGCCTGCACCACCGGCTCGCTCGCCCCTTCCCACGTCCTCACCGCGATGGGCCTCTCGCCCGGGCAGGCCCGCTCGACGATCCGGCTCTCGCTGAGCCATCTCACCACCGATGCCGAGATCGACTACGCGCTCGGCGTTTTCCCGGCGCTGATCGCGGAACTGCGGGCGGCGATGCCGAAATCGCTCAGTCCGGCGCGCTAGAGCTTTCTCATGGCCGAGGTTCAACAACAGCTCGTCCCCGACGAGGCGGCGCGGCAGACCCTCTTCCCCGTCACCAAGAGCGGGATCTTCCTGGCCCATGCCGGGGTCGCGCCGTTGCCGCGCGTCGCCGCCGAGAAGGTCCAGTTCGAGGCGCACCGCGCCATGAGCGACAACCAGGAGACCGGCGAGACGATGCGGGAGCTCAACGCCACCCGCGACGTGGCGGCGCAGCTGATCGGCGCGAAGCCCTCCGAGATCGCCCTGATCGGCCCGACCGCGCTCGGCCTGAACATGGTGGCGGCGGGGCTCTCCTGGGCGCCGGGCGACGAGGTGGTCTACTATCCGGGCGATTATCCCTCCAATGTCTATCCGTGGCTCAACCTGGCGAACTTTGGCGTGAAGACGGTCGGCCTCCAGCCGGAGTATCCGGGTGCATTGACGCCGGAGCTGGTGCTGGCGGCGGTGACCCCGAAGACGAAGCTGGTGGCGCTCGCCTCGTGCCACTTTCTCACCGGCTACCGGCTCGACGTCGCCGCGATCGGGACGGCGCTGAAGGAGCGGGGCGTCCTCTTCTGCGTCGACGGGATCCAGTCGCTCGGCGCGACCCGGCTCGATTGCCAGCACTTCGATTTCCTCGCCGCCGACTCGCACAAGTGGCTGCTCGGGCCGCTCGGCGCGGGCATTCTCTACGTGAAGGAGAGCCGCTTCGCCGAGCTCCGTCCGGCGCTGCTCGGCTCGCTCAACGTGGTTTCGCCTAACTTCGTCGCGCAGACCACGATCGAGTTCCCCGACCACGCGCGGCGCTACGAGTGCGGGGCCTACAACGCGCTCGGCATCTTCGGGATGCGGGCCTCGATGGAGATGCTGCTGGCGCTCGGTCTCGACAACATTCAGAACCGGCTCCTCCAGCTCCACGCCTACGCCGCCAATCTTTTTCGCGAGGCCGGGTTCACCGTCCTCTCCGACCGCTTTCCCGAGGGGGCCAAGAGCGGGATCGTCACGATCCACAAGCCGGGGACCGATCTGGCGCCGCTCTTTGCCGCGTTGCAGAAGCGGAAGATCACCGCTTCGCTCCGCTGGGGTCTCGACCAGCAGGCCTATCTCCGGTTCTCGCCCCATTTTTATAATACCGAGAGCGAACTCGACGCCACGGTGGCGGCGTTGAAGGAAGCTAAAGCTTAAGGCGATGGCGGCGAACCAGGGTGGGAAAGGGGAGTGGGAACTGGGTGAACGCACGGTGGTGAAGGGAGGGCAGGGCGGTTGGGTTCTCTGGGCTCTCTATGCGCTGATCCTTTCGATCATCGTCTATGCCTCGCCCCACAAGCACACCATCACCGCTTACCGCGAGGCTGCCGAGAATTGGGTCCATCATGCCGATCTCTATGACCTCGGCTCGATCCACGGGTTTCTCTACCTGCCCCAATCGGCGATCGCCTTCGTTCCCGACCTCTGGTTTCCCTACGGGGTGGGGGAGGTGGTCTGGCGGCTGATCGGCATCGGCCTGCTGGCAGGGACGATCGCGGCCTTCGCGCGGCGGTTGCCGCCGGGGCGGCCCTGGTTCCTGATCCTCAGCGCGCTGGTGATTCCGAGTTCCTTTGCCAGCGCCCGCAATGGGCAGACCAATCTCGATCTCGCGGCCTGCTTTCTCGGGACGGCGCTGGCGCTCGACCGGTCGCGGTGGACTGTGGCCACGGTGTTGCTGATCGTCTGCATGGTGCTGAAGCCAGTGGCGCTGGTGCCGATTCTCTTGATCGGGGCGCTCTATCCGCCGATGCGGCTCCGGTTGGCGATTGGGCTGATCGGGTTTCTGGCGATTCCGTTCCTCGATTTTGATTGGGGCTACGTCCTCCACCAGTACGCTCTCTGTTTTCAGAAAATGGCGATCGCCAGCGAGCCGATGGAGCATGGGTTCTGCGATTTCAGCGGGATGATCTGGACCTTTGCGGGCGGGCCGCTGCCTTCCCGAGTCACCCAGGCCATTGGCATCGTCATGGCGCTGGTCACGCTCGGGCTTGGTTGGCGGGCACGGAAGGTCGATGCCATCTCGGCCGCCTTTTGGATCGTCGCCCTCAGCTCGACTTACTTGATGCTCTTCAATCCCCGGACGGAGAGCAATTCCTACGTCATCCTGGCCACGGCGGCGCTGCCGTTCGTGGCGGAAGGTTTTTTGCGCGGAGGGTGGCAGCGGGGGTTGATGATCGCCTTGATGATCGCGCTTGGCTGCGACAGCTACAGCAATCCGATCCATCCCTGGACCCATCTTTGGCTGAAAGCGTTGCTCGGATGCCTGTTTCTCGTTTGGTTGGGGGCTCGGTTGATCAGGGGGACAAATCTTGCAATAGAGACTGGCCGATACGTACAAAATGGCTTGTCAACCCGGGCCGATCTGTCAACCTGACCGGCCCAATCGAGAATTTTTATGAAACGGACCTACCAGCCATCGAAGAAGCGGCGCACCCGCCAGTACGGATTTTTGGCCCGGACGCGCACCAAGAATGGCCGGGCGATCCTGAACCGCCGCCGCCGCAAGGGCCGCGTTCGTCTGGTGCCGGTCGGCGCGGACAAAAAGTTTGCCCGCCATACCCAGGCCTGATTCCGAGGGCTCCCATCAGGAGCCCGAGAAGGAAGTTTCTCCTCGGCCCCAGCCTGATTCCCAGGCTGGGAATGAGCGTTCCCTCACCCTTCCGCGCGCGCGCATCTTGCGCGGGCGGCGTTACTTCGACGCTGCCTTTCAGAGCGGTCGGCGTTTTTCGAACCGCTATCTGACCCTCCTCACCCTGCCCGCTGTCACCGCCCCGCGCGGGCCTCAACCCGGGGAGGTCGCTTTTCTCACCCCGAAACGGCTCGGCGATGCCGTGATTCGCAACCGCCTCCGCCGCCGCCTGCGCGAGGGCTACCGCCTTCACTTCGCCCCGGAAACGGCCCGCCGATTGATCTGGCTCGCCAAAGGGCCCGCGACCGCCTTGGATTTCGGCTCTCTGGTCACGCAGATGAAAGAACTCTATGCCCGCAGCCACGCTCCCAAATAATCCCGGCAGTACCGGCATTTCGGTCTCCGAGCGGGCGATCTGCGGTGCGATCGACGGCTACCGCCTGGTCCTCGGGCCGGTGAAGCTGCTCCTGGGCTTCGACGGCTGCTGCCGCTACACGCCCACCTGCTCGCATTATTGGCAGGAGGCGGTCCGCGAGCACGGCGCGCTGCGCGGCTCGGCGCTCGGCGCCCGGCGGATCCTCCGCTGCCATCCCTGGGGCGGCTCGGGCCCCGATCCTGTCCCCTCCCGCTCCTCCTCCCCTTTATGAAAGACGAAACTCCCGCCCCGAATCGCAACGACTGGTTCGCCGTCGGCGCCTGCCTCTTGCTCGCCATCGGTTGGTCCTTTTACGCCCAGCATCGCTGGCCGACCAAGCCCTACGTGCCGCCCGCCCACGTCGCCGCGGTGGTGGCGCCCGTCCCGGTTCCGACTCTCTCCGCCGCGCCCGCCTCGGCGGCTCCGGCTACCCCCGCCGCGCCCGAGGAACGGCCCATCCTCGAGAACGACCAGATCCGCGTCACCTTCACTTCGCACGGCGCGGGCATCGTCCAGGTCGAGCTGAAGCAGCATGCCGTCGTCAAGGGCGGCACGCCGGTGATCCTCAACAGCGGCGCCGCCTTCGACCAGGCCCCGCCGCTGCCGATCTTCGCCGTCAGCGGCTGGGAAGGGACCCCTGACGCGGCCTATCAAATCGACAAGAGCGCCGCCGCAGCCGCCAACAGCGTCACCTTCACCCGCGTCCTCGCCGACGGGGTGAAGATCGAGCGGACCTACACGCTCGACGCCGGTTACCACATCCTCCTCGCCCAGCGGCTGACCAACGGCGGGACGCAGGCGGCGGTCCTCCCCGCCTATCAGCTCGAGATCGGCACCGCCCAAGCGCTCTATCCCGGCGATCAGCCGACTTATGTCGCGGCCAATTGGGCCACCCCGGAAGGCGGCTTCGGCCGCGTCCTGGCGACCGATTTCGCCTTTTCGAAGGGGTTCCTCGGCCTCTTCGGCGGTCATCCCGCCTACGACCTGAAGGCGAGCCCGACCGAGCCGCTCGCCTGGGGCGCGATCAAGAACCGCTTCTTTACCGTCGTCCTGGTTCCCCCCGCCACCGATCCGATCCAGGCCGTGGTCGCCCGTCCCGCCCACGGTCCCCTCCTCCTCCCCGGCCTCGAGGCGAGCGCCCGCTTCGAGCCGGTCAGCCTCGCCGCCGGAGAGATCCGCGCCGGGAACTACACCCTCTACGCCGGACCGAAGGACCACGCCGAGCTCAAGGCCCTCGGCCAGGGCGAGGAGCGGATCATGGAATACGGCTGGTGGGGCTGGGTCGCCGTCCCCCTCACCCGGGTGATGGAAGAGATGCACCACTACATCCCCAACTACGGCTGGGTGATCATCCTGCTCACGTTGATCCTCAAGGGGATCTTCTGGCCCCTCCAGTCGGCGGCCAACCGGAGCATGAAGCAGATGCAGGCCGTCGGCCCCAAGCAGAAGGAGCTGGCCGAGAAGCACAAGGACGACCCGCAGAAGCTCCAGGCCGAGACGATGAAGCTCTACAAGGAATACGGGGTCAATCCGGTCGGCGGCTGCCTGCCGATGCTGATCCAGATCCCGATCTTCTTCGGCTTCTACACCATGCTGCAGAGCGCGGGGCAATTCCAGCACCAGTCGTGGTTCTGGGTCCACGATCTGGTCCAGCCCGACACCATCGGCCATATTTTCGGCTTCGCGATCAATCCGCTGCCGATCGTGATGGCGCTGACCCAGTTCGGCCTGATGAAGATCACCCCGCAGGCCAGCGACAACCCGCAGATGAAGGTGATGCAGTTCATGCCCTTCGTGATGTTGATCATCTTCTACAAGTTCGCCGCCGCCCTCTCGCTCTACTGGACGGTGAACAATCTGGTCACCATGGTCCAGACCTGGCGGAACCTGCGGAAGCCGGTGCCGGTGCTGACCCGGATCAAGAAGGCTAAAAAACGGTAGCCAAAAAACGGCCGCTTATGGATGATGGAGCCATGTCCTCCGGAATCCAGGGAGAGGGCCTGACCCCTCGCGAGATTCTCGAGCTGATGCTCGGGCATCTCGGCTTCGTCTTCGAGATCGAGGAAATCCGCAACGACGACCACCTCGTCCTGAACATTCGCACCCGCGACCCGGCCCGCCTGATCGGGCGCGAGGGCCGGACGCTGGAGGACCTCCAGTATCTCCTCAACCGGACGATCGACGGGGCCTCGGAGAGCGGCCCGGGCAGCCGGGTGATCGTCGACGTCGAAGGGCACCGGCAGAAGGAGCAGCAAGATTTTCTGACCGAAGTGCGGGAACGGGCCGAGCGGGTCAAGCGCAACGGCACGCCCGAGACCCTTCCCCCCATGAACGCATACGAGCGGTGGACGATCCACCAGGCCTTCAAGGACGATCCCGATGTGCGTACCCGCAGTGTCGAAGGCGCGGGGCGGTTGAAGCAGATCGTGATCGAGGCGCGGGGGTAGAAGATCCGACGAATTCAGACTCGGCTCCCATCGGGGTTACGGATCGAGTCTGAGCAGGGTCCAAGGGGGCGCAGCCCCTTTGCGTCGGTCCCTGCTCTTTGCTCCCGTGTATCCCGGCCCGCCCGTAATCCGCGCGTTCGATCTGTTCCCGATACGCGCCACCTGAAACTCACGAGCCCGCTCTCCCGCGTTTCTCGCGTCCGCGTGGTATCATTCACTCGGACTCGGCGAGAATCTCCTGCTATTTCCGCAGCGCGAACCACCCCAGCTCCGCCCAGGTGGTGAACCATTCTTGGAGCAACGCACCACGCCGGAGCACTTCTTCATCGGGGAGCTTCCGGCCCTTGGGAACGAGGAAGGCGATGGTGCAGGCGCGGGCGATGGTTCTTCCCTCGGCGAGGGCGGTGAGGAGGCGGAAGGCCTCGATCGGGAGCGGTTTGGTGAAGAGGAGGGTATCGACCCGGTGGATGGCGAGGAAGGTGGCGGCGGGTTGGGGGAGTGACGGTTTGACCGGAGTCTTTTTGGAGGCGCGGCTTTTCTTTTTCCCGGCGGCCATGGCCTGGCTGGCCTCGGTTCGGTTGCGGTCCTCGCGTTGGAGGGCGAGGACGAAATGATCGACCGGATGGGCGAAACGGAGGACGGAGAGATAGGGCTGGAGCCGGAGGCGGAGCCGGGCGGGATCGGCCCCGGCCAATTGCTCGGCGGTGACCGGCGCGATCTCCCCCTCGTCGAAGGCGACGACCTGGGCCCATTCGAACCGGGCGAGATCTGCGGCGAGCGCGGTATGGGGCGCGGTCAGGCGGCGGTGGGCGGGACGGAGGACGAAGGCCTCGAGGTGGCGCCCGAGGTTCCGCAGGGTGAAGGAGCGGGAGGGATGGGCCGCCAGGTAGGCGCGGGCGAGCCGCTCGAATTTGGCTTCGCCGAGCGCCGCCGCCAGCGCGGGGAAATCTTCCCGCAGCGAGCCGAGGATGCGGAGCCAATATTGCTGGTGGTAGATATCGAGCCGTTCGTGGGCGGTGAGCCGGGCGTTCGGCTTGATCAGGCGGACGGCGGCTCCGGCAGCGGTCCCTTGGGGGCGCATCACCGAGGCGGCGATGGAGCGTTGGAATTTTTGCAGGCCCGCATGGGTGAGAGCGTCGGGCTGCGGGAGGGATGGCTTTTTCTTCACGCGTTTGCCTGAGCCTTCTTTTCGGTCGCGTCCTTGAGGCCATGCCAATAATCCTTCGCCTTGAGGGCTTCGTTGTGGACTTCGTCGAAGGAGGGGATGCGGTCGTCCCATTCGAGGAGGGTGGCGGTCGGGCCGGTCCGGCGGATGGCGTGGTCGTAGAGTTTCCAGACCGGATCGAGGACCGGATGGTCGTGGGTATCGAGGATGTATTTCTCGAACTTCGAATGGCCCGCGATGTGGAACTGGGCGACGCGGTGGGCGGGAAGGTGATCGATGTAAGTGAAGGGATTGAACGAGTGGTTCTGCGAGGAGACGTAGATGTTGTTCACGTCGAGGAGGATTCCGCAGTCGGCCAGCTCGACGACTTCGGCGAGGAATTCCCACTCGGTCATCTCGGAGGTGTGGTACTCGGCGTAGCTGCTGACGTTCTCGACCGCGATCGGCACCTCGACGAAATCGCGGACCTCGCGGATCTTCCGGGCGGTGGCGCGGGCCGAGGCGAGGGTGTAGGGGACGGGGAGGAGATCGTGGGTGTAAGTTCCGTCGACGCTGCCCCAGCAGAGATGGTCGGAGAGCCAGGGGGTCCCGGTTCGTTTCACCAGCGCCTTGAGCTTCTTCAGGTGTTCGCGGTCGGTCTTCTCGGCGGAGCCGAAGTACATCGAGACGCCGTGCTGGACGACGCGGTATTGCTCCATGATCCGGTCGAGGACCTGCAACGGGCGGCCCCCGTCGACCATGAAGTTTTCCGAGATGATCTCGAACCAATCGACGGTCGGCTTCTCGGTGAGGATGTGGTGGTAGTGGGGAACGCGGAGCCCGATGCCGATGCCGTAATCGGTGAATCCGTTGAAGGCGTTCGCGGGCATGGGGAGAAAAAAGAGGAAGGAAAGAGGGGTCGGGAAGGGATCGGACCTTCCCGGTGAAATCCGGAGCCGGACTCAGCTCGCGGTGGTCTTGCAGCCGCCCTTGCCCTTGCAGGTGTTCTTGCCCTTGCAGCCGTTATCGCCGGTCTTGCAGCCGCCTTTGCCCTTGCAGGTATTCTGTCCCTTGCAGGAGTGGGTGTCGGTGTCGCCGTCGGCGATCTGGAGGCCGGCCTTGGCGAAGGTCGCGGTGGAGGACGTTCCGGTCGTGGCGGCTTGGGCGCGGTTGGAGGCTCCGGCGAGGAGGCCGGTGAGGGCGACGCCGACGATCAATGCTTTGCTGGTGCGGTTCATGATGAGGTTCCTTGGTTTGCGGTCCGGGCCGGGCTTCGGGTTTTTCAGGCCTTGCGGCGCCGTGGCGCGGATCAGTTGGTTTTTCCGGCATTCCCCCTTCCCGTGCGAGAGGGAGCGGGCTGCCGGTCTTGGGTGAGAGGGTGGCGGCCACCCTTTATTCCCGAAGGGGTTGAAAAAGATCGTTGGGCTCAGGCCTCCTTCGCTTTCTTCAGGCGGCATCCGATCCAGGCATCGACCGAGAGGCGTCCCGGTCCGAAGAGGAGGACGATCAGGCAGGCGAGGGCGAAGAGGAAGGGGGTGGCGCCGGTGAATTGGTCCGGGTCGGTCCAAAGGGCGTGCAGGGCGGGGCCCTCCGTCGTGGCATAGGCGACGCCGAGGACGAAGAGGAGGGGGAGGGTGACGAGCCGCGAGCCGAGGCCGATCAGGAGGAGGAAGCCGCCCAGCGTCTCGACGGTGGCGGCGGCGCAGGCGTTGGCGTGGGGAAAGGGAATGCCGAGGGAGGAGAAGTAGTCGGTGATCTTGGGAAGGTTGGTCACCTTGCCCCAGCCGGTGACGACGAAGTTGCCGCCCCAGTAAAGCCGGACGGCGAGGAGGAAGGGGGCCTGCAGCCATTCGAGCACGGCGATCCAGCGGGCGTAGAGGGCGGTCAATTGATTCACGGCGGTTGCTTTGAGGGGAGGGTTAGAGAAAGAGTTTTTCCAGGTCGGCCTGATCGCCGATGCCGGCGAGGACGTAGGTGGCGCCCGCCTCCCGCCAGCTGGCCATTGTCCATTCGCCGTGGTGGGTGAATTCGGGATGCCCCTGGGGAGGGGCGGAATGCCAATTCCCCTGCCCGATCACGAAGAGGTGGACGATCTTCCCGTCTTCCAGGGCGAAGCAGACCTGCGAGACCGCCTTCCCCTTCCAGGTGAAGGTCCGGCAGCCGACGCCGGGGAGCCGCTCCGCGCCCGCCGGAATGCAAATATCGGCGGGGGCATGATGGGCGGCCAACCATTCCTTGAGCGGGGGAATCTGGCTGGAGGTGAATTCGAGGTGGGTGATCTCGCCGCTGACGATCTGGTCGGTGAGATCGCTTTTGTAGGTGATGAAGGAGGGGCGCATCCCGAGGGGAACGATCCAGGCCAGGAGGGCGAGGCCGAGGATTACTGCCGCCAGGGTCATCGCCCATGGCCCGCGCCCACGCCGGGGTGCGCGGAAATGGGGGACCGGGACGGACTGGGGGGTGGTTTCCGCTGTTTTTCGCGCTGCCAGGATGCGGGCCTTCAGATCGGCGGGCGGGACGAGGGAGCGGAGCTTTTCCGAGATCAGGGCGTCGGCTTCCGATTCGCCTTCGCGGAAATGCGGGTCGGGTTGGGAATTCAGGGAGCTCATGGGTGGATGGCTCCTTTCCAGTCGAGGAAGCGGGCTCGCAGCGCCTGCTTGCCCCGGGAGATCCGGGACATCACGGTGCCGATGGGGATATTCAGCGCCTCGGCGATTTCCTGGTAGGAGTGGTCGCGGAGGTAGAAGAGGGTGAGCGGGGCACGGTAGGGCTCCTCGATTTCGCGGAGGGCGGCGAGGACCGCCTGGCCGTCGAGGCCGGAGACGAGGTTCGGCTCGATGATCGGGAGCTCGTGGTCGGAGGCTTCGAGTTCCTGCTGGGGGAAGCGGGCGGCATGGCGCTTCCCTCCGAGAAATTCCCGGTGGAGCGTGCTGAAGAGCCAGCTTTTCACTTTGGACGGTTCGCGCAATTGGTGCCCTTTGTTCGCCCAGATGGTGAAAGTCTGCTGGGTCAGGTCGCAAGCTTCATGCTCGTTGCGGGCCAAACTCAGCGCGAAGCGATAGAGCGATTCGTAGAACCGCTCCACCAGGCTTTCAAAGTCCGGATCGGACATGGTTGTCAGGAGTAGAGGTGCGGAGCGGGCGGTTTATTCCCGGGAAATTTCATTCCGGCGGTCTGGGGACGTTCAGGAACGGTAGGGGGAGGCGGCGATTTCGGCAAGGATGGGGAGTAATGAGCGTTTTAAAAATGTCCGAAGAGATCGCTTCCGCGAAGCGTGCGCGGGTCTATTGCTCGTTCGCCGGAGGCGGCCTCACCAAATCCCCCGTGCGCCCCGGCCTGAGCCATAGCGGGGGCGGAATCATTTTCGGGGCGCAATTTATTAGCGGAAATGAACCGGGGGTGTCGCTTCGCTCAACCCCCGGCTAATGTCTGCGACCCCTCCGGGGTCGAAGCCGAAGCGGTCGCTGAATAAATTAAAAATGCTCCAAACTACGCCGCCTGCTTCTTCCGCGCCGCCGTCGCCGCCGGTTTTTTCTTCATCGCCGTCCCCTTGGCCGCCGGACGGGCCGGCGGCGGCGTGTGGGCCTGGGCCGCAGCCGCCCTCCCCTTCTTCGCATTCTTAATCGCGTCCTTATGCGCCTCCTTGAACCCGGGATAAAAGCGCTCCGCATCGGTCTGCCACTGCTCGATCTTTTCTTCCAGCTCCTGGATTTCCTCGCGGGCGGCCTTGATCTGGGTGGGGAGGGTCTTCCCCATCATCCGCTTGATCCGGGTGAAGTCCTTCAGCTCGGAGAAGCCCCAGGAGGGCTCGCGCTGGGCGTGCTGCACCTTGGTGTTGAGCTGGGTGATCGAGGCGGTGAGGCGGCGGATCCGGTCGAGGATCAGGGAGACCGGCGTCTCGGCGGAGACTTCCTCCTCCTCGTCATGGCAGAGGGTCTCCATCGATTCGAGCAGGTCGACGTCGCCCGCCATGTAGGCCTGCTGGGCGGCATGCCACCGCTCGCGCATCTGGGGGGTGACGTGGGCGTGGCGGTCGGGATGGAGGCGGCGGGCCATCGAGCGGTAGGCGGCCTTGAGGCGGGATTCCTTCTCGGCGCCGAGGTGATTGGGGCGGTGGGGCGGGCCTCCGGGCTGGCGGGCCTCTTTCTCGTCCTCCTTGTTGTCGCGGGCCTCGGCCTCGAGGTGGGCGCGCATTTTTTCCTCCAGGTCGTCGTCGCTGGGGGCGGAGGGGTTCTCGCGGCGGCGGGCCTGGCGGTCGAGGACGTCGCGGTAGGCGGCGGCGCAGCTCTGGTTGTTGAACCAGGTGCGGGTCTCGACCTCGAAGATCAGCTCGCGCAGGCGGTTCATCTCGCCCTGGGTGGAGCGGAGCTCGCCGATCAGGCCGCCGAAGGTGCTCTGCAGCCAGCGCTCGAACTTCGGCTTGTCGTGGTCCTGGAAGCGGGCGAGATGGCGCTGGAGGTCGGCGAAGCGGGTCTTGGAGTGGCGGTATTTGCGGGTGGCGTCGTTGCGGATCGGGCGGGCGTCGATCAGGACGAGATGGCCCCGGATCGGCTGCGGGGCGGGCCGCAGGCCGACGGCGGCGATCTTGAGGTAGCGGGACTTGCGCACGATGAGTTCTATGATTGCTAAGCTAGAGCCGGACCAGATCGCGCATCACTTCGGAGGCGACGTAGAAGGCCCCGCGCCAGGAGTAGCGGAAGCCGTCCGCCTCGGCCCGGCCGGGGGAGAGGATGCCGATACTGACGTTATATTGGAGCTGGCGGGCCAGGCTCCGCTCCAGCCGGCCGCGCACCGCCGCGAGGTCGGAGCCGGCGACGAGGTCGGTGTCGCCGATGCCGTTGAGGTGGAGGAGTTCGCGATGGGCCTCGAAGAGCTCGGCCACGGTGGCGCAGTGGAGGGTGCGGTGGAGGATGACCTGGGGCGGCATCTTCAGGCCGTAGCTGAGGGGGTAATCCCAGGTCACCCATTGGCGGCCCTGGCGGTCCTCGGAAGAGAAGGCGATGAAATCGAAGCCGAGGTTCCCCTCGGTGACGAAGCCGATGACGCCGTGGTGGACGCCGTTGGCATGGCCGAAGAGGCGGTAGAATTGTTCCTGGACGGTGGGGGTGAGGTTGCAGTCCTCGACCTTGTGGAAGCCGATCTCCTCCAGCTCGTGGGTGATCGAGCGGAGCTCGGGGAATTCCTCCAGGGGGGCGATCGCCTCTTCGAGGACCCGCTCGCGGGGGATCTGCAGGCGGCGGAGGACGATGACCATCTCGGAGATGGGGAAGGCGATCCAGAGGCCGAGGGTGGCCGCGCCCGCCCACCAGAGGCCGCTCAAGGCCCAGACCGCCCCGCCGCTGGCCGCCCAGAAGCAGAGCAGCCCCGCCTTCCGGCTCCAGGTGGAGCGGAACTGGAGGAGGCCGAAGCCGCAGAGGACCAGGGCGGCGCAATAGCCGAGGAAGAGAAGCTTGGAGGTCATGGGGTGGGGAAAAGGGGGAAAATGAGGGAATATCGACCTGGAGTCGATGAAGGGCAGGAAGTTAACCCTATTCCGGGAGGTAGAACAATTAAAAACGGCGGGGTCGTGAATGAGGCTGCTTGTATGAACGAGGCGCTCACGATGGCGCCAATCGACTCTGGGGGGATCTAAAGGGGGAACCCCTTTACATCGTACAAGCTGCCCCCGTGCATCCCGGCTCGCCCATAACCAGTGCGTTCGATCTGTTGCTGAAGCCCACCTGAAACCGATGAGCCCACTCTCCCGCGCTTCTCGCGTCCGCATGGTAGAATCGACCCCTACTCGGCGATACTCCCCTTGCGTCTGTATTTGACGGCATTCCCATTCCGTACCATCCTTCATGCATGGTGAATTTTCTGGAGCCGAACTTTCTCGCCTCGGGCGGCATCCTCTTCGCCTTCGACAAGTCGACGATCGCGGGGAAGCTGGTGATTATGGCCCTGATGATGGGCTCGATCGTCAGCTGGTCGGTGATCATCAGCAAGACCCGGCAGCTCGACCTCGCCCGGCGGCAGACGGCCCGCTTCCTCAAGAAATTCCGCTCCAGCCGGAAGCCGCTGCAGATCTTCCTCACCCGCGAGACCTTCAGCCAGTCGCCCGCCTATGCGGTCTATGTCCACGGCTGCCGCGAGCTTTCCTACCACTTGGTCGGCTCGAGCGAGATCGATGAGACCACCGCCGCCCGCCTCGCCCAGGCGGAGCGGATTCCGCCCACGGCGATGGCGGGGGTCGAGTCGGCGATGGCCAGCGAGGTGGGGCAGCAGGCGCTCCGGCTGGAGGAGCGGATGGTCTTCCTGGCGATGGCGGTGAGCGGCGCCCCCTTCCTCGGTCTCCTCGGCACGGTTTGGGGGGTGATGGACGCCTTCAGCGACGTGGCTCAGGCGGGCAAGGCGAGCCTCGCCACCCTCGCCCCCGGCGTCTCCGGCGCGCTCATCACCACGGTCACCGGCCTGCTGGTGGCGATCCCGGCGATGTTCTTCTACAATTACCTGGTCGGCAGCGTGCGGGGCCTGATCGTCGAGCTCGACAACTTCGCCGCCGAGCTGGCCGCCTCCTTCAGCCACCGCTTTGTCGAGGGCTCGCGGGAGCTGACCCGCTAGGGAGAACCGGAGCGAGCCATGGCGATGAAACGCTTCTCCGACCGCGCGGGCCATACCACCATGGCCGAGCTCAACGTCACGCCGATGCTCGATCTGGCGTTTGTCCTCCTGATCATCTTCATCATCACCACCCCGCTGATGGAGGGGAGCATCGAGATCAATCTCCCCACCGCGACGCCCTCGAAGACGGCGACCGATCCGAACTCGGTCAAGACCGTCGAGGTGGCCCGTGACGGCGTGGTCTATTTCCAATCCCGCCGCGTCACCATCGACGGGCTGGAGGCGCAGCTCGTCCGGCTCCATCAGGCCGATCCGGAGCTGGCCGTCGTCATCCGGGCCGACCGCGATCTCCATTACCAGCAATTGGTCGATGTCTTCGACGCCCTGCAGCGCGCCCAGATCACCCGCCTCGGCCTGATGCACCTCGACGAGCATGAGACCGGGAGCCATTAGGCCCAATCCGGGAACTCCGCTTCCGCGCGCGGATCGGCCCGCGCCCACGCCCGCCGCGCCGCCCACCCGCTCCTCTTTTCGGAAGACGATCCTCTGGGTGGCGCTGGCTCATCTGGTGCTCCTGGCGATTGTCGGGTTCTGCCGCTTTCCGGCGAAGGCGCCCGCTTCCGGACAGGTGATGGAGTTCATCGCGCTGCCGAGCCAGCAGGTCAGCCCCACGCCGCCCGTTTCCGGCTCGGCCTCGCAGGCTCCGATTCCTTCCGCCGCCGCACCTCCGGCTCCCACTCCGGTCGCTCCGCGGCCGCCGACTCCCGTCACGCCGCCCACCCCGGTCGAGCCGACTCCGACCCCGCCGACTCCTCCCGTCGCCGAGACCGAGCCGCCTACTCCGGCGCCGGTTCCCGTCGCGCCGAGCGAGATCGTGATTCCGCAGAAGCCGACGCCGCCTGCCCCGGAAACTCCGGCCAAGACGGAGAAAAAGAAGAAGAAAAAGGCCAAGACCCCGGCTGCCGCCGCGCCTGATGATACGGACGACGACACAACGCCTGCCAAGTCGGCGCCCCACGTTCCGAAGGTCAATCTCCAGGAGGTCGACCGCTCCACTGCCGCGCCTTCCGCCGCCAAGGGCGTGGCCGAGGGGAAGGGGACCAAGCCGAACGAGAGCAAGAGCGCGGAGGGCGAGGGGAACGGACTGACTCCGTCGGGGGTGAAGGATGAGCTTTCCAAGAGTCTGAACAGCCTGGGCCTCGACAGCCATCTGGTCGGACCGGCAAGTGGCGGCGGGGGCGGCCCGGCGGGAACCGCCGACCAGTGGTATTACGACCTGATCCGGCAGGCGATGTACGGCGCCTGGACGCAGCCCTCCGAACTCGCGGGCGAGCATCTCAATACGAAAATCAAGATCCACATCGCCGCCGATGGCACGGTCTCCGATCCCTCGATCGCCGTCTCCTCCGGCAACGCCGCCTACGACGCCAGCGCCCTCGACGCCGCCCGTAGCGTGACCCATCTTTCCAAGCCCCGCCCGGACGCGATTCCCGAATCGGTCAACGTCAATTTCCAGCTGATGGAATAGCGACCGGATGCAGACCTGTTCCGGTGCCGTAAAATACTTTTTACATAAAACTGCTGTACAATTACCTCGGGATTTGCAGTGTTGACGGGAGCACCCCTCCTCAGGACGAGAAAAGCCCTAGATTTGTTTCCTTTCACAACGATTTCCCTCCCGCCAACCCTTTTCCAATCATGATTCGATCCTTTTCCCTCGCCTCGTTCAGCTTTGTACTCGCTTTGGCCGCTGCAACGCTTCCGGCCCAGGAAGTCAACGTTCCCGGCAATGGCCGTACGCCGGTCAGCGTCCCGGCCTTCGGCGGTGACGGCGGGGCCGACGCGGCCAAGATCGTCGCCGCCGATCTCAACCGGACTCTCCTCATTGACGCCCAGCCGACCAACGGCGCGCCCTATGTCGCCACCGGGTTGATGGCGGGCGGCTCGCTCAGCGCCCAGCTCCTGCAGGGAAACAATGCGATCCTGACCAAGTCCTACGCGGGCGACCTCCGCCACATGGCCCATGAATTCGCCGACGACATCACCCTGGCGGTGACGAAGTCGAAGGGCTTCGCGACCAGCCGGATCGCCTTCATCTCGAGCGCCACCGGCAACAAGGAGCTCTACACCGCCGACATCGACGGCTTCAACAGCCAGCAGCTCACCAACGACCGGACGATCAGCGCCCGGCCCAAGTGGAGCTTCGACGGGAGCGCCCTCGCCTACACTTCCTACAAGAGCGGCTATCCCGATGCCTATGTGATCCGCCTCGCCTCGAACTCGCGCACCCGGGTCGCCTTCTTCCCCGGGATCAATTCGGGCCCGGCCTTCTCGCCTGACGGCCACACGCTCGCCCTCACCCTGAGCAAGGACGGCAATCCGCAGATTTATACGATGCCCGCCACCGGCGGGACGCCGAACCGGCTGACCCAGGGGCACGGCACCGAGACCTCGCCCACTTGGTCGCCCGATGGGACGAAGATCGCCTATGACTCGGACGAGCGCGGGAGCGTCCAGCTCTACATGGTCTCGAACGGCGGCGGCAATCCCGCCCGCCTGCCGACCAACGTCGGCTACAGCGCCGAGCCCGATTGGTCGCCCGACGGGTCGAAGATCGCCTTCACCGCCCGCGTCGCCGGGCAGTTCCAGATCGGGGTCTACGACGTGGTCAGCGGCCAGTCGCAGGTCATCACGACGACCGGCGGCGAGGACCCTTCCTGGACCCGCAACTCCCGCCACCTGGTCTATTCCCGGGGTGGCGCGATCTGGATTCTCGACACCGTCACCCACCAGACCGCCAAGCTCGACGTCGGCCTGAGCCAGTCCTCGGACGCCTCGGTTTCCCGATAAAATCGAAGGGTCGCACACTTTAATCTGTACATTTCACATTAAAATACGTAATTAGTACGCTCATAACCCGTAGCTTATCTCCCAACTCCCCATGAACTCCCTCAAACTTCCCCGTACGCTCTCGCAGGCGATCCGCTTCCTCCCGGTCGTCGCCCTCGGTCTCACCGTTCTCGCCGGTTGCAGCACGCCCTCCAAGAAGCATGGACCCGGCCAGGGCGGCGACACCGATCTCACCGATCTGCCAACTACCGAAGGCCTGAACCCGACGGCTGTCGGCATCCCCGCCAATGCCCGCCCGGACGGCGTCAATCCCGACACCGATGTCGACTACAACCAGCTCGTCGCCCAGACGATCTACTTCGACTTCGACAGCTCGACGATCCGCCCCAGCGAGCGGGATAAGCTGACCCAGCTGGCCTCCTGGCTGAAGGACAACAGCGGCAAGCGGCTCTACCTCGCGGGCCACACCGACGTGCGCGGCACCCCCGAGTACAATCGCGGCCTGGGCGAGCGCCGGGCCGACTCGGTCCGCGAATACCTGGTCGGCCTCGGCGTCGATGCCGGCCGCCTCTTCACCATCTCCTACGGCTCCGATCGCCCCGCCGCCACCGGCACCGACGACGCCTCCTACGCCAAGAACCGGCGGGTGGCTCCGGGCGTGATCACGAAGTAGGCGCGGGTAAGCGCCTCTGCGGGGCGCTTGATTCACGCGGGGGACGGCATTAACCTGCCGTCCCCATCGCGATGAAAATCAACGACCCGACGCCCAAGTCGTTCCTCGACCACCTCGAGGATCTTCGCTGGGTCCTGATCAAGGCGGCGGTCGCCTTCGCGGTTTGCTTCGCCGTCAGCCTGGCGCTGACCAAGCCGCTCCTCCGGCTCCTCTACATCCCGCTCCGCATGGCCGGGCAGGACCCCGGATCGATGCTCCGGGTCCTCGGCGTCGCCGATCCGCTCGGCATCCAGATCGAGCTGGGGCTGATGGCGGGGCTCCTCCTCTCGCTCCCCTTCATCCTCTATTTCATCGGCCAGTTCCTCCTCCCCGCGCTCACCCCGCGCGAGGCCAAGGCCCTCCTCCCCTCCTTCGTGGCGGGCGCGGTCCTCTTCGTCGGCGGGGTCCTCTTCGCCTATTGCTTGATCGTGCCGAAGATGATCCGCTTCTTCATCTGGTATAACAGCTATCTCGATTTCCGCACCGACTGGACGATCCAGAACTACATCGATTTCGTCCTGCAGATGCTCCTGGCCTTCGGCATCTCCTTCGAGATGCCGCTGTTGCTGGTGCTGCTCAACATCATCGGGATTCTTCCCCGCGACACCTTGAAAAAGTGCCGCCGCCACGCCTTGCTGGCCTCGGTGATTCTCGCCACCTGCATCATTCCCGCCACCGATCCGATCTCGATCGGCATGCTGGCGGGACCGCTCTACGGGCTCTTCGAGCTGGCGCTGGCGGTGATCTGGTTCATCGAGCGGAGCCGCCGCCGGGAAGAAGAGGTCTGGCCGAATTTCCCCCAGTGAGTGCCCCTCTTATTTCTGATCCCCAGGCGAAGCTGATCGGCCGCCTCCGTCTCGGCGCACTCTTCTTCGCCCTGCTCGGCCTCCAGTTTCTGGTCTGGAATCTCTTCCTCCCCTACCCGATCCATTGCCGGGAGAACGCCGATGTCTTCGGCGCGCTCCTCCTGCTGCAGGGGAAAAATCCCTACGCGGCGGCGCAGCAGCCGGCCTTCGCCTATCTCTACGGCGCGGTTCATTCGTTGATCGCCGCTCCGCTGGTCGCGCTGGTCGGCCATCCCTTCCAGGTCCATCGCGCCCTCTCCGGCCTCTATCTGGTCCTCGCCTCGGCGGTGCTGGCCTGGGGGATGAGGATCTCGCGGGTGCCCCGTCCGCTGGCCTGGACCGGCGCCCTCTTTTTCTTCGGCCATCTCTGCTTCAGCCTGGCGATCTCGGCCAAACCCGACGCGCTCGGCCTCCTGCTCTTCCTGCTCACGGTGGTCGTTCCCTATGCCTATGGGTTCCGGGGCTGGTCGCTGGTGGTGGCGGGGTTGGCGGCGCTGCTCGCCTTCTACACCAAGCTCTACTTCGTGATCGGTGCGCCGGTGCTGGCGCTCTATCTCTTCCTCTTCCGATCGAAGGCGCGGGGGCTTTGCTTCGGGCTCGGCTTTTTCCTGGCGTTGGCGGGGAGCATTGTCGCCATCGACCGCCGATTGCCGTTCTACTTCAGCGATACTTTTTTCTGCAGCCTGCGGATCGTCGGCCATTCGTGGGTCCATCTCCTCGGGGTCTTGCGCGATTATTTTCCCGCCGGGATCGGGCTGGTGGCGGTCGCCGTTTGGTCGCTGGTCCGGTGGCTGCGCGCGCCGGGGGCATTCTGGCCGTTGCGCTGGGGCGGGTTCACGCCTTCCGCGCCGCTGCTCCGCCATCCGGAGATCGAGTGGCCCTCCTTTCTCCTCCTGATCATGGGGGCGATCTATCTTCTCAAGGTGGGGCCGGACGGGACGGGCAACGGGGTCGATTACATCTACCATCTCGTGTTGCCCTTCCTGGTTTGGCGGGCGTTCATCGTCGTCTTCGTCGAGGCGCCGTCCGAGCGGCTGCCGCTCCGTTTCCTCACCGCCGCCGTCTATTTGACCTTGGTCTTCGTCGCCGTGATCAGTGTCGTCAAGCGGGAGCGGAACTACTCGGCCCAATGGCGCCAAGTCGCCGGGATCATGGCCGCCCACCATGATGTCCTCCAGGTCCGTCCCTTCGCCGGTCTCGCCTGGGATCAGGGCAAGCCGGTCTACGACAGCGGGCAAACCGATATTTTTCCCTATATCTTTCCGGAGAAGGCCGCCGGCCGGGCCCTGGTCTGCCAGCAGCAATGGGACGGCTATGCGGCCGGGATCGCGCAGAAGGTGCGGGACAAGCAGTTCGACGCCGTCCTTGTCTTTCGCGACGGGACCTTTCTCCTCCCGCCCGATCTCCTGCCCCTGACCTATCGGAAGGTGGAGAGTTTCCGCATCCGCATGACCTTCATGTCCTACTGGGTTGATCTCTGGGAACCGTTGCCCTAACCTCAAGAACCCCATGAAAGGTTCCCCTGATCCGAAGCCGATCAAGTTCGAGGCCGCCCTCGGCGAACTCGAGACCATCGTCGGCGAGATGGAGAACGGCGAACTCCCCCTCGACCAGCTGATCGAGCGCTACGAGGAGGGGATGAAGCTGGTGAAGGTCTGCAACCTCAAGCTGGCCGAGGCCGAGCAGAAGATTGAGGTGCTCACCCGGCAGGCGGCTCCGGCTTCCGCGGAAACGGAAAAGGCCGCCGGGTCCGATGACGGCCCTAAATTGTTCTGAATCAACCCGTGAGCGGGGGGTGCAATCCCGCTTGCGTCGCTCTTGCCATTTTCACGCGGAACCCTCTAATCTAAGCCCCTTATGTCCCTCCTCCTGAGCACCATCAACTCGCCCGCCGACGTGAAGAAGCTGTCATTGGATCAGCTCGCCACTCTGGCCGAGGAGATCCGGCAGGAGTTGATCACCAGCCTCGCCAAGACCGGAGGCCACCTCGGTCCGAATCTCGGCGTCGTCGAGTTGACGCTGGCGCTCCACTACGTTTTCGAGACGCCGAAGGACAGCTTCGTCTTCGACGTCAGCCACCAGGCCTATGTCCACAAGCTGCTGACGGGCCGCCGCGACCGCTTCCACACCATCCGTCAGCCGGGCGGCCTCAACGGCTTCATGCTCCGCGAGGAGAGCGAGCACGACAGCTACGGCGCGGGCCACGCCGGGACCGCCCTCTCCGCCGCCCTCGGCATGGCCACCGCCCGCGACATGCGCGGCGGCAACGAGAACGTGATCGCACTCTGCGGCGACGCCGCCTTCACCTGCGGCATCACCTACGAGGCGATGAACAACGCCGCCGCCCACGCCAAGAAGCTGATCGTCGTCCTCAACGACAACGAGTGGTCGATCGACAAGAACGTCGGCGCGATCGCCGATTACTTCAACAAAATCGTCACCAACCCGAAGTATTCCCACCTCCACGAGAAGGCGGAGAAGTTCATCTCCTGGGTCGGCGAGCGGACGATCGGCAAGCAGAACGCGCTCCGCTTCGTCCACAAGGTGGAGGAGGGGATCAAGGGGTTGATCCTGCCCAACGTCATCTTCGAGGAGCTCGGCTTCCACTACTACGGCCCGATCGACGGCCACGATACCAAGCTGTTGATTCAGACCTTCGAGTTCCTCAAGACCCAGGACCAGCCGGTGTTGCTCCACGTCCTCACCAAGAAGGGAAAGGGCTTCCAGCCCGCGATCGACAAGCAGAAGAAATTCCACGGCCTCGGCAGCTACCACCCCGAGACCGGCGAGACCGCCTCGCTCGGCCAGCGGACCTATTCCGAGGTCTTCGCCGACACCCTCTCCCACCTCGCCGACATCAACAAGAACGTGGTCGGCATCACCGCGGCGATGCCGAACGGCACCTGCATGGACCGCTTCCAGCCGAAGCATCCCGACCGCTACTTCGACGTCGGCATCGCCGAGGAGCACGGGGTCCTCTTCGCCGCCGGCCTCGCCACCAAGGGGTTCAAGCCGTTCTGCGCGATCTACTCGACCTTCCTGCAGCGGGCCTTCGACCAGATCGTTCACGATGTCTGCCTGCAGAATCTCCCGGTGGTGTTCTGCATGGACCGCGGCAGCCTCTCCGGCGACGACGGCCCGACCCACCACGGCCTCTTCGACATCTCCTACCTCCGCGCCGTCCCCAATCTGGTCATTTTCCATCCCAAGGACGAGGACGAGCTGGCCGACATGATGTTCACCGCCATGCATCACCCTGGACCCTCGGCGATCCGCTACCCGCGCGGCCTCGGGCCCGGCGCCAAGGTGAAGGACCATCCCCAGCTCATCCCCATCGGCAAGTCCGAGGTGCTCCAGCACGGCAAGGACGTCGCCCTCTTCGCCGCCGGGCAGATGGTCGCTGTGGCCAAGGAGCTGGCCAAGGAGCTGGAAAAGCTCGGCCACTCCGTCGCGGTGATCAACGCCCGCTCGCTCAAGCCGTTCGACCTCGGCACCCTTGAATTCTTCGGCCGCGGCGCCGAGGCCATCGTCACCCTGGAGGACCACGTCCTCCCGGGCGGCTTCGGCAGCATCGTCCTGGAAGGCCTGAGCGATCTCGGCCTGAAGACCCCGGTGGTCCGGGTCGGCTGGCCCGACCAGTTCATCGAGCACGGCAAGCCCGACGCCCTCAAGGCGAAGTACGGCCTCACCGCCGCCGCCGCGCTGGAGAAGGTGGTGCCGCTGCTCTCGAAGAAGGCGGCGCCGGCGCAGGCGATTGCGTAAGCGGAGAATTTCCTCTCTCCGACAGCCATGAAAATGGGGCTCTGGTTGGAGGGGGCGTTGGCTCTGGCAGCTCTCTGGGCTTGCTGGAGGATCCGTGAATTCGCGCAGGCACAGGTCAAGCTCAACGCCGATCTGGTCACTCTCGCCGCCGATCAGCGGCCCAAGCAAGAGGCCTGGGTTAAGATATCGCAGCGCTTAAGCATGGGGTTTGTTTGGGCTGCCCTCCTCTTGAATTTAGCGATCTCTCATTTCCATCTTTGGATGCTCCAACATCCCACGAAACGGGAGCTGGTCTTTGGCCTGGGCCTCCTCTGTTTCGGGGTCTCGTTCGGAATGAACGTCACGCTTTTGGTGGCCAAACGCTGGCCGCCTTATAAAACGGACCGAAATCGGATTTGAACGCGGCGATCTCCGCCGCACATCTGTAACCAAAAGAACCTCGCCTAACGGCCGTTTTCTTTTAGAAAGAAGCTCTCATGAAAATCGTTATGCGCGTTGCGATGCTGCCTCTCTGCGCGCTGATCATGGTGGTTTTTGCGGGATGCCATAAGGAGGCTCCGGAATGGCTGCAGGGCGCCTGGGTCTACGATGCCCCGCTGACCGAGCAGCACCTTTCGACGGCGCAGCCCGGCGACGTCAATGCGGTCCTGATTGGCCAGGTCGTCGGCATGGAATTGACCTTCACCTCTTCCGAGGTGCAGCAGGTGCTGAATGGAGACACCACCTCGACCGCCTGCCAAGTCGTCGCCGCTTCCTCCACGGAATGCACCCTCAAGCTCGCGGACGGCACGGCCACCACCTATTACCGGACGGAGACGGGCATTTTTTATAATTGGAATTCCGGGTCCGATTCGCTGAAAGTTTACCTCAAAAGAAAACCCTAGTTTATGAAAATCGTCGTCGCCTATTCGGGAGGTCTCGATACCTCGATCATCCTCAAGTGGCTCAAGGAAAAGTATGATGCCGAGATCATCGCCTTCTGCGCCGACATCGGCCAGGAGGAGGAGCTCGACGGGCTGGAGGAGAAGGCGCTCAAGACCGGCGCTTCCAAGTGCTATGTCGATGATCTCACCGAGGAATTCGCCCGCGACTTCATCTATCCGATGCTCCGGGCGGGCGGCCTCTACGAGAACCAGTATCACCTCGGCACCAGCATCGCGCGACCGCTGATCGCCAAGCGGCAGGTCGATATCGCCAAGCTGGAGAAGGCCGACGCCGTGGCGCACGGCGCCACCGGTAAGGGGAACGACCAGGTCCGCTTCGAGCTGACCTTCGCCGCGCTCGCCCCCGATCTGAAGATCATCGCCCCCTGGCGCGAGTGGGACTTCCAAGGCCGGACCGATCTGATCAACTACGCCAAGAAGAACGGCATCCCGGTTCCGGTCACCGCGAAGAAGCCCTATTCGAGCGACCGGAACCTTCTCCACATCAGCTTCGAGAGCGGCATCCTCGAAGATCCCTGGGCCGAGCCGCCCAAGGATATGTTCAAGCTCTCGGTCGCTCCCGAGGACGCGCCGAACAAGGCCGAGTACGTCGAGCTCGAGTACGAGGCGGGCGATTGCGTCGCGGTCAATGGGAAGCGGTTGAAGCCCGCCGATATCCTCCGGACCCTCAACAAGCTTGGCGGCAAGCACGGCATCGGCCGGGTCGATCTGGTCGAGAACCGCTTTGTCGGGATGAAGTCGCGCGGGGTCTATGAGACTCCCGGCGGGACCCTCCTCCACCACGCCCACCGGCAGGTCGAGACCCTCACCCTCGACCGCGAGGTGATGCATCTCCGCGATTCGCTCCTCCCCCGCTACACCGCGCTGGTCTACAACGGCTTTTGGTTCGCGCCCGAGCGCGAGTTCCTCCAGGCCGCCGTCGATGAGAGCCAGAAGAACGTCACCGGCACGGCCCGGCTCAAGCTCTACAAGGGGAACATCATCACGGCGGGCCGGAAAAGTCCGGTCTCGCTCTACAATCCCCACATCGCCACGATGGAGGCCGACGCGGGCGCCTACAATCAGGCCGACGCGGGCGGCTTCATCCGCCTCAACGCTCTCCGTCTCCGCACCCGTTCCGCCGTCCTCGGCGGGGCGAAGAAGGCGGCGAAGGCGAAGAAGAAGTAGCGTCGGCAGCGGCGCTTAGGGCCGCGCCACGACTTCGAGCGGTTTGACCGGCACTCCGTCGCTCCAGCGGCCCATGAAGCGCTGCTGGGGCGTATTGCCGAGGGCGTAGGCGCGGTTCTTTCCGTAAAAGGCGGCATCGGTCAGGCCGTCGAGGAGCTTCCAGGTGCCGTAATAATCGAGCGCGTCTGTCTCCAGCCAGCGGCTGAAGAAGGGGATCGCGTCGGAGACCAGCGCGCAGGGGGCGAGATGGCTGGCGACCAGAGGCCGGTGGCCGTGGGCGTCGCTGTGGAGGATGACGAAATTTTTGTTTTCGGGTGGGATCGCGGTGGTCCCCCGGCAGATGCGGCGGGCGTCGAAATCGCCGACGATCTTGTCGGCATCGCCGGCCAGCGTCACCAGCAGAGTGGAGGCGGGGATTTTGGCGAGGTCTTCGTTCTGGATGGGGAAATCGCCGATCACTTTTCCCGGCTCGACGCAGAAGAGGGCGGCGGGATGGGGAAGTTTCTTTCCGTCGGCCAATGCGGCGAGATTCGCCGCGATCATTCCGCCCATCGAGTGGCCGGCGAAGGCTACGTGATCGAGCTCGGGCCGGACGTGGTCGCCGGTTTCCAGTTCGGTGAAGGCGGCCTCGACGGCGGCTTGCGCGTGGGCGGTGAAGGTGGCGGCACGGGTCTTCAGGGTGGCGTGGTAGCGGGGATAGATCACGATGTTGCCGCGCTCCACCAGATGATTAATCCAGCCCTGATAGGGGAGGGTGTTCATCACGCTCCAGCCGTGGAGGAAGACGATCACCGGAGCATGGGAGGGCCGGGGGTCGCGCGGCTCGAAGAGCCAGTATTCCGCATCGCCCTCGCCGTAATGAGCAGAGGCGATGTCTTGGAAGTTTGCTTCCGCGCCGCCTGGGCCGGAGAGGGGTTGTGCGGGGGGAGTTGGTTGGGCAATCAATCCGCTCGCTGCCAGGAGCCAACCGACCGCGCCGAGATAAACTGAAACCGAAAATCGCATGCGCCAGCCTACGGCGTCCACCCCGGCGGCGCCAGCGTGAAGCCGTCGAAGGTGAAGGCGGGGGCGACGACGCAGCTGACCAGCGACCACGCTCCCAGGCTACGCGCCGATTGCCAGTGATCGACCAGGACGACCGCCTGCAGCCGCTCGTTTTCCAAATCGGGACCGAGGCGGCGCACTTCGGTGACCGCGCCCGCTCGGTTGGCCGCGATGGAGAGGGCTAACGGAGCGCCGCCGTGCCAGAGCCAGAGTTCCGCCGCATCGACCCGGTGCCAATGGGAGATCTCGCCTGCGCGGAGGAGGAAATGGATCAATGAGACGGTGCCGCGCGAGCCGTCGGCGGGGCGGTCGCGCCAGATCTCGGCGTAGTGGCCGCCCTCGGGATGGGGGATCAGGCCGAGGCGAGTCATCACCGTTTCGGCGGGGAGGGAAGAGTCGAGGGTCATGGATTGGTTTTGGCCGGAGCGGGAGAAACTGGCGGCGGATTCACGGTTGCCCCTAGCTCGGCCAGGCGCTGGCGGGCTTTTCCCGTCTCGTCGAAGGAGGCGAGATCGGCCCGGCCCACCAGCTCGCGATAGGTGGCGACCGCCTCGTCGCGCCGGGTCAGCTGCTCGAAGGCTTGGCCGCTCTGCCAATAGGCGCGGGCGACGCAATCGGGCCAGCGCCCGTACATCAGGTAGACTCGCTGATAGCAGGGGACCGCCTTGCCTGGGTCGCCCGCCTTGAGGTGGGTATCGCCGAGTTGGGTCAAGGTCCGCGCCGCCCGCTCGCCGCCGATTCCGGGGACCTGTAGGAGCTTTTCCCAGGCGGCGATCGCCTCGGGCGTCCGGCCCGCCGCCAGCAGGAGGCCGGCGCGGGCGTCGAGGATATCGGCCCGGGTGGCGGGAGGCAGCGCGGCGTTCTCGGTCTGGGCGAAATCGGCCAGCGCCTCGTCATTCTTTCCCTCTTTCCAGGCGAGCAGGCCGAGACCGGCTTGAGCCCGGCCCGTCGCGATTTCGGAGGCGAGGAGGTCTTGATAGGCCTGCCGGGCTTCGTCGGCGTGCCCGGCTTCCCGCCACGCATCAGCGCAATCGGCGCGGATCGTTCCGCTGGCGGTCTCGGCGTCCGCCAGCGTTGCTGCGCGGAGGAGAGCGTCTCGTGCGTGGGTGGGATCGAGGGGAGCCAAGGCTTTGCTCTCGGCCCAGGCCGCGCGGGCTGCGAGAGGACTCTTGCCATGGGCCTGCGCATCCAGGCTGAGAGCGTCGAGGCGGTTGGCGAGCGATTTTTCATCGTCGGCCCCGGAATCCCGTTCGAGGGCGAGAAGGCCGGTGAAGAGGGCGTCGCCCTCCGGGCCGGGATCGTTGCCGCATCGTCCGATCGCGTCCCAATAGATGGCCCGCGCTCCCTCTTCCCGGCCATTGCGCCGCTCGATGGCCGCGATTCGTGCCAGCGCGATGGAGACGGCGGGCCCGGTGCGGTTTTCGATGAAGGCCCGGTAGTGCGCCTCGGCCTTGGCGTCGTCGCCCCGGCTTTCGTAGACGGCGCCGATCCGTAGCGCGGCGCGGTCGAAGAGCGGGCCATCGGCGGGGGTGATCTGCGTCAGCAGGGCCACGCCTTGATCAAGGTTCCCTGTTGCCAGACGGCAATCGGCCAAGAGTAGGCGGCCCTCGGCGAGATGGGGGCCGTTCGGGAAATCGTGGAGGAAACTCTCGAGCGCGGGAACGGCCTTGCCGTCGGGGTCCTTGCCGTGGACGACCAGGCTGCGGGCCTTCTGGAACGCCGCGTCGGCGCGGAGCCGACCAGCGGGAAAGAGCTCCAGCTGCCGCGTCCACGTCGTCCTCGCCTCGTCCGGCTTTTGCAGCGTGGCCTGGGCCATTCCTTTCCAATAGAGGGCGTCTTCGCGCAGCGGGCTCTGCGGGAAATCGGTTTCGTAGGAGGCGAGCGGATCGAGGGCGTCGGAGAGGCGGCCCGCTAGCATCAGGTCATAGCCGAGGAGGAAGGCGGCGCGGTCGGCCTCGGCGTCCTTCGGGGCATCGTGGCGGAGCCGTTGCAGGAGGGCGATGGCCGATGGGAGGTCGCCTTGCTGCTGCTCGGCTTCGGCGTGGAGTAATTCGAGCTCGACCGCTGCTGGAGGGAGCGGATTGGCCAGCCCGGTCTCGATAGTCGTCGCCGTTGCCGCCAGATCATCCCAGCGGCCCAGGTCGCGATAGGCCTCTGCCAGGATGACGGCGGCGGGGAGGCGCGAAGGCCCTTCCGGCCACGATGGCAATGCCTCCGCGAGGAGCAGCGCCGCTTCCCGGCTCCGGCCTACGGCCAGAAAGGCCCGGGCGGCCCGCAGGCGGAGAGCGCCGTCATAGTCGGGGACGGTTCTCAACTCTTGGAGATCGGCATCGATGGCGGCGCGGAGCGATTGAAAGGCAGGATCGCCGGGCAGCGCGGCGCGGCGGGTTTGCTGCGCCGCAATCAGGCGGTCGTGGGGCCAGAGCGTGAGGCGGCGTAAGATGGCTAGCGCGGGATGGGCTCGGCCGTGATCGAGGAGGGCCGCGCCGATCCGAAAGGCGAGGAGGTCGAAGGCGGCCACTCGGTCAGTCTTAGTGAAATCGGGATCGGCGGCCAGGACGCGGGCCGCCAGATCGCCCGCCCCGGCTTCGTCGCCCATCTCGACCCGGGTGGAGAGCTCGAGCAGCCGCGCCTCCTCGGCCCGGTGCGGGTCGTCGTCTTGGGAGAGCTCGGCGAAGAGATCGACGGCCTCCTTGTATTTTTTCTGCTGCCGCCACAGTTCTCCCAACGAGCGCCGCGCCGCGAAGGTCCGCGTCCCCTGGGGAAAGCGTTTCACGAAATCGCGCAGGGTCGCCTCGGCCTCGGGTCGTCCGAGCTTGAACTCGACGAAGCCTTTCCAGAAGAGGAGTTCTTCGAAGGAGCCTTCCTGCGGGTAGGCGGCGACGTAGCGGGAGAGGTTGGGGAGGGCCGCGTCGTATTCCCGCTGTGCGATCTGGACCGAGGCGAGGAGCGCCAGCAGGCCTTCCCGGCGCGGGGCGGTATCGGGATCGGCGGCGGGATCGTCGAACTCGGCCAGCACCTTGCGGTAGTCCTGCTCGGCGGCGGGCAGATTTCCGGAGATGCGGGCCGCATCGGCGGCGGCGATCTCTTCCTCGGGGCCGAGGCCGGGCAGGGCCGTCGAGGAGAGCGGTGGGGCCGGAACCGGGGCTGAGATGGAGGCGGGGATAAGAGCGGGGGCGGCATCGAGCCATGGGAGAGAACAGGCCGCCCATCCTAGAGCCAATCCCAGCGGCAGGCGCAGCCGTTTCATGATGCCAGGCTTTCCCGGGCGGCTAGACCACGTCGCCCGCCGTGATCGCCTCGACCCGGCCGCCTTCCCGGCGGAAGAGGAGCGCGCCGTTCTCGTCGAGGCCGAGCGCCTGGCCCTGTCGGGAGCCGCCGGACGAGTGGACGGTGATCAACTTTCCGAGCGAGAGGCAGCGCGCCGCCCAGGCATCGCGGACTTCCTCGAAGGGGTCGGCGAGCCGTTGGCCGATCCCTTCGAGCACTGCCAGGAGGAGGTCGGCGCGGCGGACCGGGGTGCCGGAAAGGAGGTGGAGCGAGGTGGCCAGCTCGCGCAGCTCGGGCGGGAAATCGGAGGCGGTCTGGCGGCAGTTGATGCCGAAGCCGACCACGGCGAAACGGATCGCCTCGGCGTCGGCCTGGATCTCGGTGAGGATGCCGCCGAGCTTGCGGCCCTTGAAGAAGAGATCATTAGGCCATTTGATCTCGATCCGCTCGGCGACCAGCCGCTCGATCGCCTCGGCGATGGCGAGGCTGGCGACGATGGTGAGCCGGGCGACCTGCGAGAGCGGCCAGCCGGGCCGGAGGAGGATCGAGGCGTAGAGGCCGTCGCCCGCCCGCGAGCTCCATTTCCGGCCCTGCCGCCCGCGCCCGTGAGTTTGCCGGTCGGCGGCGATCACCAGCCCCTCGGCCTGCCCCACCGAGGCTTCGCGGAGGGCGAGGTCGTTGGTCGATTGGGTCTCGCGGAAGACGATGGGGCGCCAGGAGATTTGTTTGGGAGAGCTCTTCGGCAGCCGCGCGACGATTTCGTCGGCGACCAGGAGGTCGGGGAGCGGCTCGCCGAGTTGATAGCCGAGATGGGGTTGCGAGAGGATCGGGTAGCCGAGCGCCTGGAGCTGCTCCATGTGTTTCCAGACCGCCGAGCGGGTGACGCCCAACTTTTCCGAAAGCGCCGCTCCCGAGACGAACGCCCCGCGCTGCGAGAAGAGCGCGCGGAGGATTTCAAGGTCGAGGTTCAACGAAGAGGGTTATAACCCAACGGGGCGGCGATTCCAGCTTGGTTTGAGGATTTCATTTATACCCTTTTACGCCATTCTGAATGACTGTGAAGCTGTACGCCATACGCACCCATTTTAAGCTCTATGGCGGAATCTATGTGCTTCTTGCAATATTGCTCCCCTTGTTTTTTTTGGCATTTAAAAAACGCGAGCTCTCAATTATCTCCCAAGACTGGCCTTCGTCGGACGCCACGATCGTCAATTCCTCTCTCACCAAGGAGACCAATTTCACTTTTCGAGGATACCCCTATGTGGCGATCAATGGGTCCCTGACGCTCTCTTATACTGTAGCTGGGCATGCCTATGAAACTTATCATGGGGTGCATGGGCGCTTCGCCCATTGGAGTCATTATCAAACCGATCTGGCAAAAGGCCAGCATCTGATCATCCGCTATTGTCCGACCGATCCGAAGGAAATCGCCTTGGACGGTCTATAGACTACGCCGCTTTCGGAAACGCGATCATTCCCTCAGGCAGGATCGGGCTTGCTGCCGTGGCGGACTCGTAGGCGCTGGGGACGGCGAGGGGCTGGAGGGCGGCGGCGAAGCGGTGTTCGCGGTAGAGGGTGAGGGCGACGTCGCGGTTGACGCGGATGCACTGTTTGATCGCGTCGCGGTCCTTCTCGCAGCAGAGGAGGGTCTTCCAAGACTGGATGTGCTTCGGCTTGTGGAAATCGCTGTTGGCGAGGAAGGGGAGCCGCTTCAGGCCGATGGGGGTGTAGAGGTCGTCGCGGTTGGCGATCTCCCAGGCGTCGAGCAGGGGGGCGAATTCTTCCTGGTGTTCCCAGAGGTAGAGGGTGTTGCGGCCCCATTCGCTTTGGAACTTGTGGGGATGGGAGGCGACGGCGAGGCCCTTCTGGGCGTGGATCGCGGCGATCAGCGCCTTGATGTCCTGGGAGGGATCGATCGGCTCCTGCAGGTCGATGCCGAGGAGGTGGGCCGAACTCTTGGCGGTGTAGCCGTCCTTGTTGAACTCGACCCCGGTCATGAGGATCATGTCGTACTTCTTCCAGGCGCGCTTGGCTTCCTTGGCGAGGGTCTCGAAGTATTCGGGCACCTGCTGCGGCGAGAGGACCAGGCCGGTCCACTTGCAGACCTTGCCGATCAGCTTGGCCGGGTCGATCAGGTGGTCGGTGACGCAGAGGCAGTCGAAGCCGCGCTGGCCGTAGAAATCGACCAGCTCGCTCACGGTCAGCTTGCCGTCCGAGTAGGTGGTGTGGGTGTGGAAATCGCAGAGCAGGAGCCGCTTCTCGTTGCGCGGGGCGGAGCCGGTCGCGCCCGTCGAGGACTTCGTCCCCCGGGCCGCCTCGGCGCGGGCGAAGGAGCCGTGTTCGCGGGGCGGGGCGTTGTCGGGGGCGGCGGAGTCGAGGATGAAGCGGGCGATCTGAATCGAGCTGTCGGGCTTGCTGAAGCGGGTGATGTTTTCCCGCCAGAGCTTCCACATCTTGCCGTCGTTCTCAAAGAGGCGTTCGAGCCACTGGGCGATCTCCTTCGGTTTCTCGGCGAGGACGCCTGCGTGGTTGCGGCGGAGGAGTTCGTAGTTGCCCTCTTCCTGGCCGGGGACGACTTGGTTGACGATCATCGGGCAGCGCGAGGCGATCGCCTCCTGGACGGTGGCGCCCCCCGCCTTGCTGATGAGGACGTGGTGGCTCATCAGGAACTCGGGCATCCGGGTGGTCCAGCCGACGACCTTCACCCGGTCGCCCGCATCCTTGACCTGCTCGGTGACGTCCTGGAGGAGCTTGGCGTCGCGGCCCACCGTGATGGTGATCTCCCAATCGGGATGCTCGAGGAGGTGGCCGATGATCTTGGCCGATTTCTTCTTGCCCGAGTTGATCACGTAGAGGACCCGCGGGCGGACTCCCTCGGCGAGATCGGGGAGCGGGGCGATGTTCTCGCGGTGGACGAAGGCGAGCTGGACCGGGAAGCCGAAGACCCGGATCTTCTCCTCGGCGACGCCCGCCTCCTTCATGATCGCGGCGGTCTCGTCGTTGGCGACCAGGTAGTAGTCGCTGGGGCAGCGGTACCAGAGGGAATTGATGCTGATCGAGTCGGTGACGACGGTGATCTGGGCGAAGTTGCGGGGGCGGCCATCGCGGTAGATCTCGTCGATCAGGAAATTGTAGACCGGGTAGGTCGAGACGACGGCGTCGGGCTGGACCTCGTCGAGGAGCTTTTCCAGCGCCTTGCGCATCCGGGAGAGGGTGGCGAGGTTCGCCTCGACCATCGGGGTATGGTCGAGCATCGCGTAGATCCCCTGCCAGAGGAGCGGGGTCTGGTTGATGGCGGCGAGATAGGCCTTGCGGACGAAATCGTTGAACCGGCCATAGCAGGTGTCGAAGAGGTCGATCACCTCGACGTGGGCGTCGTCTCCGGCGAGATGCTCGATCCCTTCCTGGACATTCCGCGCCGCGGTATTGTGCCCCTCCCCGAACCCGGCTGTAAAAATGAGAATCCGTTTCACAGGCAATGTGGCAATTCGCGCAATTAGCTCGATGAGCTGGTTTGTGAATAACTTTTACGGCGGGCCGGTACAAGCCCTTTCGTGTGACGTTTGCATGTCGGGGCCCGCGATCGCAGGAACGATTCCGGAGCGGGTTCGCCAAAATTTCGTGACTTTGAATCCCGCCCCCGGCACGTTACGCCGATGAGCGATCTTCCCTTAAAAGGCAAAGTTGGCATTGTTTTCGGCGTCGCCAGCCGTCGCAGCATCGCCTGGGCGATTGCCCAGGCCTGGCACCAGGCCGGGGCCCGGCTCATCTTCAATTACCAGGGCGAGCGGCTCAAGGAGAACGTCGAGGAGCTGGCCTCGACCTTCGGCACCGACACCCCGATCTATCCCTGCGACGTCTCCGACGACGCCCAGATCGATACCTTCTTCGCCAAGGTCCGCGAGCATACCGACCGGGTCGATCTTCTCCTTCACAGTGTCGCCTTCGCGCCGAAGGCGGCCCTGGAGGGCGATTTCGTCTCGACCTCCCGCGAGGCTTTTCGCACCGCCCTCGACATCAGCTCCTACTCTCTGGTCGGCGTCACCCGCGCCGCCCTCCCGTTGATGACGAACGGCGGCAGCATCATCACCATGACCTACTACGGCGGCGAGAAGGTCGTCCCCCACTATAACGTGATGGGCGTGGCCAAGTCGGCGCTCGAGTCGTCGGTCCGCTACCTCGCCTACGATCTCGGCCCCAAGAAGATCCGGGTCAACGCGATCAGCGCCGGCCCGATGAACACGCTGGCGGCGCGCGGCATCGGCGGCTTCACCGAGATGCTCAAGGTCTATGAGCAGCGCTCTCCCCTGCGGCGGAACGTGGTCCCCGACGAGCTCGGCGCCACCGGGGCCTTCCTCGCCAGCGACGGGGCGGCGGCGATCACCGGGCAGGTGCTCTACGTCGATTCCGGCTATTCGATCATGGGGATGTGAGCGGATGAAACTAATCCTCTGGGACATCGACGGTACCCTCGTCGACACTGACCGCGCGGGCGAGCGGGCGCTCCTCAAGGCGCTCAAGGAGACCGCCGGGATCGACGGTTCTCTGAACGACATCGATTATCGGGGGCGGACCGACGCCTTTATCGCCCGCGAGATCTTCAAGTTCTACAAAATTCCGTTCAGCGACGAGGCGCTCAACGCCTTCATGGAGCGCTATCTCCGGAACCTCGCCGCCGAGCTTTCCGCCACCACCCTCGGCAAGACCCATCCCGGCATCGTCGGGCTGCTCGAAGCCATCAAGGCCCGTCCCGACTTGGCGCAAGGGCTCCTCACCGGAAACCTCAAGCGGGGCGCGGAGCTCAAGCTGAGCCACTTCGATGTCTGGCGCTACTTCGAGTTCGGCGCCTTCGCCAACGACAGCCACTTGCGGAACGACCTCGGGCCGCACGCCTTGCGCCGCGCCCGGGACCATCATGGCCACGAATTCAAGGTCGAGGAGGTCTTCGTCGTCGGCGACACCCCTCATGATATCGAGTGCGCCAAGGTGATCGGGGCGAACTCGATCGCCGTCGCCACCGGCCATTTCACCGCTGCCCAGCTCGCCCCCTTCGAGCCGACCGCCTTGCTCGAGGACCTTTCCGATTCCGCCGCCTTCTTCGCCATCATCGACGGCCAATAGTTGCCCAACTGGCTCTCCTGCAAGGTCTTTCGTAGGCTCGGACCTACGTAATCTTTTGCCCTTGCGAGGGGCTAATCTTCTCGAACTATCCAGTGGTTTGAGTAAAACTACTCGGAATGAAATGGGGGTTATCCGGGTTATTAGGGCTATGGCTGGCAGCGGGGATGGTGTGGGGCGCGGAAAGCGACTCCTCCACCCTTCCGTTTCTGCAGCAACACAAGGAAGATTGGCCCAAGCAGGTCGCCCTCCAGCAGCCGGTCATTTTCAAGGTGATCCTCGACGGCAAGGCGGCGGGCATCGCCACGCTTCCTGCCGGGTCCGAGGCTGACCTCGTCTCGGTCGCCCCGGAGGGGCTCGGGTTGGTCTCCGGGAGCAATCAGGCCACTGTCATGCCGGAACAGACCGATCTCTGGGACCGGGTCAAGGCGATCCGCGACGTCCGGGCCAGCTTTCCCGATCCCTCGGCCAGCGATCCCGCCGTCTCCCTCCAGCTGCCGCCGAACTCCGCCCCGGCCGATTGGTACCATCAGCAGCTCCTCGAAAAGATCGACCCATGGCTGGCGAAATACCCGATGAGCCCGCTCTTCGACCAGATGCAGGCTCGGCGGACCGCCTTCTACGTCGAATCGGTGCGGGTCGAGGGCGGCGAGATCCGGCGCGGCACCCAATGGTACAGCGCGGCGGCGGCGGCGGAGAAGGGCCTCGATTTCCAGGCCGAGGATTTGCTGGCCCAGATCGGGGCGACCTCCGGCGGGGCCTCCGCCGACCTCGAGAAGTTGATTGCCCAGATTCCCCCCTATGCCAAGACCGAGTTCCATCCCGCGCTGGTCCGCGCCGCGCTGGCCGCGATCGACAACTTCCCCGCCCAGGACGCCGCCGAGATCAAGCAGGCGCTGCAGGCCAAGCGGGATGCCGTGGCCGCCGACCGGGACCAGATCGCGGCCCAGCTGCGCGCGATGCTCAACCATCCCTACCCCAGCTGGGAGACCCAGCCGTCCTCTCCGCCTCCCCCGGGAGGAATCTACTTTCTCGACAACTACACCCACCGCTATTTCCTCGATCCGGGAACGCATGCTCCCGGGGACGGAGGCATCTTCGGCGTTTACGCCCATCACTATCCCGGTCTGCTGAAATATTATCCCGACGACAAGAGCAGCATGTATCCGCCGCTGTCGGCCGCCGATCTGGCCGCCACCCGGCAATCGCTCGCCGCCATCGACAAGGACGAGCAGCAGATGGCGCAGCTCGACCAGCAATTGGCGGGGAGCGCCGATGTGGCGGCTCTGCAGAAGGCCGATTGGGCCCAGCGGCGGGAGACCCTGGCCCGCGAGCCGGTCGCGGCGGAGGAAAAGGTGCTGCAGGATCTCCAGGGCGCCGCCGCCGCCGATCCCGCCGCCGCGTTGGCCGTCCTGCAGAAGGCCGAGGGGGCGTGGCCGGGCAACGAGCCCGCCGACCGGGTCGCCCTGGACAAGGCCGAGGAGGCGCTCCGCCAGATCGACGGGGCGATCGCGGCCGGCAAGATTGCCGAGGCTTCGGCCAAGGAGGCCGTGGTCCAGAAGTTGGTCGCCTTCCCTGCCTCCACTCTGCGGCTCGACCAGATCAAGAAGGCCGCGGACGACCTGGCTCCGCAGCTTTCCGCCGCCCTCGTCCTCGAGCAGGCCTACACCGATCGCCAGTACGACCAGATCGCCGCTGCGCCCGCGCTCGGGCCGGCCTTCGAGCCATGGCAGGCGGCATTGGGAAAGCTGATCGCCCGGCAGAAGGCCGATTCCCATGCCGCGATCGAGGAGATCGAGCCCTCCCTCTTCCGCTGCGATCCCCGGGGCGCCCTGGCCGCCTTCCACCGGGCCAAGGCGCTTTGGCCCGCCAATCCCGAGGTCGCCACCGCTGGTCGCATGCTCTGGATCGCCGCTGCCGCCGCCGGCCTGGTGGCACTGGGGTTCCTCATGGTGGTCTGGGAACGGTTTGCGACACTGGTCGATCATCTCCTATTCAAGCGGAAGATGAAATCGACCCAGTCGAAGTCGTAAGCGTACGGGTCTGTTTAAAAAAAGCTGCGGAGTGGGCCGACTCATGGCACGCTCTCGGGTTCGAACATGAGCCCGGAACAGGAAATCGCGCGGCGGCGCACCTTCGCCATCATCTCGCACCCCGACGCGGGCAAGACCACCCTCACCGAGAAGCTCCTCCTCTACGGCGGAGCGCTCAACCTGGCGGGGACGGTGACGGGCCGCAAGAACCAGCGGGCCACCGCCTCCGACTGGATGGAGCTGGAGAAGCAGCGCGGCATCTCGATCAGCTCGACGGTTCTCCAGTTCGACTACAACGGCTGCGTGGTCAACCTGCTCGACACTCCCGGCCACAAGGATTTCTCCGAGGACACCTACCGGGTCCTCACCGCCGTCGATTCGGCGATCATGGTGATCGACGCGGGCAAGGGCATCGAGAGCCAGACGCGGAAGCTCTTCGAAGTCTGCCGCCGCCGTGGCGTCCCCATTTTTACCTTCATCAACAAGCTCGACCGGCCGACCCGCCATCCCTTCGACCTCCTCGACGAGCTGGAGAAAGTCCTCGGCATCGGCGCCTGCGCGATGAACTGGCCGCTGGGGACGGGGCCCGAGTTCCAGGGGCTCTTCGACCGCCGCGCCCTGGAGGTCCATCTTTTCGAGCGGACGGTGCATGGGGCTTATCGCGCGCCGGTGAAGGTCGGCGGCCTCGACGATCCCTTCGTCAAGGAGCACACCCTGCCCGCCTCGCTGGCCCAGGCGACCGACGAGCTGGCATTGATGGACGAGGCGGGCCACGCCTTCGACCGGGGGAAGATTGACCGGGGCGAGCTGACGCCAGTCTATTTCGGGAGCGCCAGCAACAACTTCGGCGTCCAGCTCCTCCTCGATTCCTATCTCGAATTGGCGCCGCCGCCCCGCGCCCGCCGTTCCGGGGAGATCGAGATCGCGCCGACCCGGCCCGATTTTTCCGGCTTCGTCTTCAAGATCCAGGCCAACATGAACCCGCGCCACCGGGACCGGGTCTATTTCATCCGGATCGCTTCGGGGAAATTCGAACGGGACATGCAGGTGGTGAATACCCGCAGTGGCGAGAAGGTCCGGCTCTCCAACTCGATGCGGCTCTTCGCCCAGGACCGGGAGACGGTCGACGAATCGTACGCGGGCGACGTGGTCGGCATCGTCGGCAACCAGGATTTCCGGATCGGCGACACTGTGGCGGTCGATCCCTCGATCCGTTACGCGGAGACGCCGCAGTTCGCGCCCGAGTGCTTCGCCTTCCTCCACAATCCGACGCCGGGCAAGTACAAGCGGTTCCGCGAGGGGCTCGACCAGCTTCTCAGCGAGAGCGTGGTTCAGGTCTTCTCGCTGCGCGACGCGATCCAGCGGATCCCGCTCCTCGGTGCGGTCGGCCCGCTCCAATTCGAGGTGGTGCAATACCGGCTGGAGGCCGAATACGGAGCCGAGGCGCGGATCGAGCGCGCTCCCTGGAACGTGATCCGCTGGCTGGTGGCCCCAAGCGGCGGGACCCTGGAAGCGCTCGACCTTCCCTCCGGCGTGGCGGTGGCTAACGACGGCCTCGATCATCCGGTGATCCTCCTCCCCGATCCTTGGCCGATCGCCTTCTTCCTGAAGCGGAATCCCGGCTGGGAACTACTGGAGGCGCCGCCGGGGAGTTTTGTGGTGAAGGAATCGGGCGCGGCGGTCTAAGGCCTAAAACGCCACGCTCGTCCGCAAGCCCAGCACCGCTGCATCGGGACTGCCGTTCCGTCCGCTCGGCGTGAAGATGTACTGGAAATCGGGTTGCACGCTCCACCACGGCGAAAGCGTGACCTTATATGTCGCCTCGACCACTGTTTCCGCGCTATAGGTTCCGTTTCCGGTCAGCGTCGCCTGAGCGTGGCTGTAATCGCCGCTGACCTGCGAGCGGGCCATGGCCACCCCCATCACGTCGGCGGCGCGGCCCGGGACGAACCCGGTGAGGTTGATCCCTCCGGCGGCGTACCACTCGACCAGATTGACGCCGGGCGGGGCATAGCCGGGTTGGAGGAAGACGGCGATGGTCTTCCCGTTCCGGCTGTAGAGCTGCTGGTCGACGATGCCGTAGATTCCATAATCGGTCCCTCTTTCCCCGGACTGGGGGTTCCAGGCGGCGAAGTCCCCGGTGTGGACGAAGGTTCCCAGCTTGTAGGTCGCCTGCAGCCCCTGGTCGTTCGGCTGCTGGTTGACGAGGTAGGCGGCCTCGGCAAGCAGAAGGACGCCGCTGCCTGCATTGAGGGGAAAAGCGGTGCCGCTGCTGTTGGCGGGCTGGGATTCGCTGTTGCCGTCGAAGACGCCGCATTGGAAGGCGAACTGCGGCAGGGGCTGGACGATCAGGCGGACCGCCGGGGCGGCCAGCGGGTAGATCGGGGAGTTGTGGGGATCGGTCAGGTTATTGGCGACCAGCGTGAAGGTGCCGAAGGTGCTGTTGACGAAGACTGAGGCGGTCGAGGAATCGAAGAACTCGCTGTCGGCGGCGATCTCGCCGACCTTCAGGGAGAGGAGTTGTTGGCAGAAGGTCTGCTGGAACCAGAGCTCGTCGAGCCGCACGGTGTTGAAGCCCTGGATGGCGCTGGTGTTGCTGAAGTCGCCGGTATAGGAGGGCGAGAGGCCCGGGCCGGCGAGCCAGGAGGCGGAGACGTGGAACGAGCCGCCTTCCCAGCCGGGGACCAACTTTGAGAAATCGATATCGAGCGGCACGTCGAGGCTCTGGTCGTAGACCACCCCGTGTCCCCGCCCGTCGTAGCCGCCCGCGCCGCCCAGGAAATTCCCCATCACCTCGCCGGTGTAGACCGGGGTGATGGCGATGCCTCGGGCGCCGAGGGCGGGACGGATGCCGTCGAGATCGCCGAGCAGGGAGCTCCGTTCCCACAAGCCTTGGGAGGAGTCGGCGGCGGGATTGGGAATGGGACCGGGAGCGGTGCCCTGGCTGCGGGCGGCGGGAGTTTCGCCTGGGGCGTTGGGAACGGTGCCGGGACTCGGCCCGCTGTCGGCGGTCGGCGCGGTCGCCCCCCATGCGCAGACGGCCCATCCCGCGCAGGCCATTCCCAGGATCAGCCGTCTCATGCAGCGAACCTAAGCGGCTCCGCGATCAGCCGTCGAGGCGGAAACGGATGGGGATTTCTACCCGGGAGCGGAGATGGACTCCGCCCACAGTGGCGGGCTTGAAGCGCCATTCCCGGACGGTCTTCATCGCCGATTGGTCGAGCAGGGAATAACCGCTGCCGGTGGCGAGCTCGAGCGATTCGACCCGGCCGTCCTCGCCCACCGTCACGTCGAGGAGGACGACGCCCTCCTCGCGGTGACGGCGGGCGTCGTCGGGATAGACCGGGGCGGGGTTGCTCAGATAATCGGGTTCGGCTGAGGGGAGGGCCCCCGCGTCGGTATGGAGGGTGACAGCGGCTTTGCCGGAAGAGGAGTCGGCGGCAGCGGCCCCGGCGGCGGGCGGACGAGGGGGAGCGGGTGTGGGGGCCTCGGCCAAGGGAGCCGCGGTCGGGGGAGGCTGGGGAACGGCGGCGGGAACGGGATGGGACGGGGTCAGCGGCGACGGTTTGGCGGGGGCGGCGATCAGGTCGATCTCGAGGTTGTTCCGGCCGCTGGCGATCCGGTAAACCGGCGCGACGCGGACGAGGCAGGCCACCCCGCACAAGAGCAGGAGATGGATCGCGACCGAGAGGATCCAGGGCAGCGCTTTCATGGTATGGGAAAAGGGAACGCGATCCAGCCTGCAGCAAAGCGGAACCCGGATCAACCCGTATGCAAATGGCTTGCGCCTATCGGTGCGCCTATTTGATCTTCCCGCCCTTGACCGCGATGGTGTTGAAGATCTTCATCGAGCTGAAGAGGGTCTTCCGCCATTCGGGATCGCGCATCACCCGGCCCAGGAGCCGCCCGTTCGGCCCGGTAACGGTGGCGAAGGCGGCCATCGAGAGGTATTTGCCGCCCCGGGTAACGTCGATCTCGCTGAGGCCGTCGCGGGTCACCGTCGGGACGACGCCCATCCCCTTCATCCAAAAGGCGCGGGATTCCCAATAGGGGGCGGTCTCGCCGAAGGCGGCGGTTTTCACCTCGATGGAGGGATCGATCTTGGAGAAAAAGGTCCGGCTGAGCGAGTCCTTGGCCGCCTGCGGAGCGTGCTCGTAGACGTGGGAGGAGACCGCCAGCGCCACGGCGTACCAGATCTGCGGCGGGGTCTGGCAGAGGTTGGAGACCGTGATCTCGCGCTTGGCCCGGTCGTAGCCGCAGATCGAGCCGCCCAGCCGCGCATCGTCGTTGCGGACCATGCGGATCGCGGCGAGCGGGCCGATCCGCCGCCCGATGGTCGCCGACATCCGGCAATAGACCTCGAGCGCCCCATCGCGCATCGCCTGCTTGATCTCCTCCAGGCGGCTTTGCAATCCGGGTGGGGCGTCGGCGGGGCGCCCCTGGAAATCGAGCGCCCGGCGGTCGACGTCGACGGTCCTCGCCACCTCGAGGCCGACCGGGGCGCGGGAGTCGTAGAGCTCGGCGTCGTAGCTCCGGCCCAGCGTCTCCCAGGCGGCCTTGAACTCGGAGGCGTAAGCGACGTATTCCTCGCGGCTGATCCGCTTGGCGAAGCAGGCGTCGTCGATCAGTTTCTCGAGCGCGGCGAGCTTGTCGGCGGCGGCGCGGACGAAGCGGATGCGGAGATCGCGGCGGAGCCCCTTGGGGGCGATCCGCCGTCCCTCGCGGGCGAAGAGCTTACTCCGGTGGCCGGTGCGGATGAGGCGGCCCGGGACCGGAGAGGCCTGCGCCATGGTCCGGGGCATCCTCCCTTTCAAACGCGAGTCCGGGGTCAAATCATCCCGAGCTTCGCCTTGCCGTCGCCGGAGATCCGGTCGGGCGACCAGGGCGGGTCCCAGGTGAGGGCGACGTCGGCGGAGGCGACGCCGGGGACGGCGAGGATGTTCCGCTTGGCATCCTCGGCGATGGCCGGGCCCATGCCGCAGCCGGGGGCGGTCAGGGTCATCTTCACCGCGACGTCGGCCCCGGCGGGCGATTCCTTCACGTCGAGCGAGTAGATCAGGCCGAGGTCGACGATGTTGACCGGGATCTCGGGATCGTAGCAGTTCTTGAGCGCGGCCCAGATCGTCTCTTCCAGGCTGCCGCCGGCGGCTTGGGCCTGCGCGTCCTTCTTCGCCGGGGCGCGGCCGAGCGCGTCGGCATCCTCGCCCGCGATCCGGTAGAGGCCGGGATGGGTGGGGATGACCACGGTGAAGGAATCGCCGAGGGCCTGGGTGACGATCACCTCGGTCCCCGCCGGAATCGGAATGCTATCGCCGCTGGGGATGCGGATCACCTGGATCTCGCGCTGCAGGGAAATGGAACCTTCGCTCATGGGCCGAGTCTATTCGCAGGGACGGGGGGCAACAAGCTCTATGCGACGGCCCTCGATTTCCGGGAAGATATGGTTACGCTCCCCCAATGGGTCCCGATGCCGCCGCCGAAGTCGCCGCGCTCTTCCAGGCGGGCAACCGGCTGCGCGATGCGGGTGATCTCGCCGGGGCGGCGGCGGCCTTCGCCCGGGTCCTCCAGCTCGCGCCTGATCTCCCGGAGGTATTGATCGATCTGGCGCTGACGCTCCAGCAGCAGGGGCGGATCGCCGAGTGCGAGCCGCTTTATCTCCGCGCCCTGACGGTCGCCCCCGGGCGTTTCGACGCCTGCCAGTTTCACGCTTTTTTTCTTCATGAGACCGGAAGAAATGAGGAGGCGCTGGAGGCCTACCGGCGGGCGCTCGAACTTCGGCCTGATTGGGGCGAGGGGCATCTCAACCGGGGCCAGATTTTCCAGCTCCTGCGCCGGACCAAGCAGGCGGTGCAGTGTTATGGGCAGGCGCTCCGCTGCGGCGGGGCCGATGCGACGGCGCTGGCCAATCTCGGCGCGGCTTTCGAGGAATTCGGCAACTATGACAAGGCGCTGGAGGCCTACGACCGGGCGTTGGGACTCGAGCCGGGCCACGTCCAGGCGCGCTACAACCGGTCGCGGACGCTGGTGGCGTTGGGCCGCTGGGAGGAGGGGTGGCCGGAGTACGAGGTCCGTCCCTGCAAGCCGGTCTTCAGTCGTCCGGAATGGCGCGGGGAGCCATTCTCCGGCAAGACCCTTCTCATCCGGCAGGAGCAGGGCTACGGCGATAACATCGCGGCTCTCCGTTTCGCGCGGCGGGTGAAGGCGTTGGGCGGAACCGTGCTGGCGGAAGCCGATCCGGCGCTGCGGCGGCTCTTGGAACATTGTCCCGGGATCGACGGCGTGGTCTCTTCTCCCGGCGAGGCTGCTGCCGATCTCGAGGCCGCGCTCCCTTCGCTTCCCGCCCTCCTCGGCATCGTGCCGGAGACGATTCCGGCGGAGGGGCCTTACTTCGAGGTGCCGCGCTGGACGGCGGAGGAGCGGGCGCGGCGGCTGGGAAATGAAACGGATTCACGCCCCAAGATCGGGATCATCTGGGCGGGGGCGCAGGCCGATTCGCGCCGCTCGGCGCCGCCCGAGCGATTCTTTGCGTTGGCCGATGATGGGCGCTTCGTTGTCCACGGCCTCCAGTTTGGGGCGGCGGGAGGGGAGGCGCTGAAGGCGCATGGTTACGAGGGGAAGATCGTCGATCTCGGCGCGGGCTTCGCCGATTTTTATGACACCGCGCAGGCGCTTCAGGAGATGGATTTGGTGGTGACGATTGACACCGGCGCGGCCCATCTCTCCGGCGCGCTGGGCCGCCCGACCTGGCTTCTCCTCATGCAGCAATCGTATTGGATCTATGACCGGGGGCCGGGTTCGCCGTGGTATCCGACGATGATGCTTTTCCGGCAGCCGCTGCCGGGTGATTGGGAGGGAGTTTTTCGGCAGGTGGTGGAACGGCTCGATCGGATGTTTCCGAAGAAAACCGTTACTCCTGCCCTTTGACCGCGAAGGCGACGGTCGGAATTCGCGCCTGGTGGCAGGCCTGTAGGATCGGAGAGAGGGAGGAATATTCGACCGCCCGGTCGGCGCGGATCACCACCCGGAGTGCGGGATCGTCCCGCAGCCGCGTCTCGAGGATCGGGACGAGATCGGCGGGGGCGCCGTATGGCTGGTTGGCCGCCCGGATCAAGGCCGTGGCGCGTTCCGCATCCCAGCCGACATCGATCGTCAAGACATGGGCGGTCTCGGCGGCCCGGTTCCCGCCCAGCGCCTGCGGCAGGTCGATCCCCTTGCCCGCGCGGAGGACCTCGACGGTGGTGATGCTCATGAAGAAGACGAGCAGGACGAAGAGAACATCGGCCATCGGCGCGACTTGGAAATCGGGCTGCATGCCCTCCTCGGCGCCGGCCCCCTCGCGGCCGCGCCGCCGTCTGCCGGAAAAGGACATGGGTAAAGGGGGAGCCGAAGGACTAGCCTTCGCTTTCCTCGGGCGCTTGGGTGGCTTCGATCTCGGCCAGACCCTCGGCTTCGGGGCCGACCATGCCGCCCGCCAGCGCCTCGTAGGGAAGATGCTCGAAGAGCCGGTAGATGGCGTCGTCGGCCAGGAGGATCGCGGTCTGGGCCTTCGATTTGAAAAGGTAGTAGAAGGCGAAGCCGGGAATCGCCGCCAGCAGCCCGGCGGCGGTGGCGGTGAGGACGTGGCCGATCGCTCCGGCCAGGGCGCGGGGATCGCCGAGCACCTCGAAGGCGCGGATCATCCCGAGGACGGTCCCGGTCAACCCGATCATCGGCGCGACCACCCCGATCACCGAGAGGTAGTTCAGGCTGGTCTTGAGCACCGCCGCCTGCCGGAACGAGGCCTCGGTCAGGGCGAACTCGACGGCATCGGCGCCCCGACCGACCCGCTCGAGCCCGGCCCCCGCCACCACGCAGAGGAAGGAGCGGCCCGCCGCGCAGGTCCGCCACGCCTCTTGATAGTGGCCGTAATGAAGCAGCTCGCGGAGCCGGGCCAATTCCTCGGGCGGCGCCAACGCGGCGGCGCGGAACTTGAAGAATCCCTCGACGGCGAAATAGAAGGCGAGGACCGCGAGGACGGCGCAGATCCAGACCGCCGGGCCGGAGGTGGCCAGCGCCTGGGAAAGCGAGAGGCCGGCGGCCCCATCGATGGGCCCGGTTGGGGTCTCGGCGGCATCTTGAGCGGAGGCGGCGAGCGGGGCCAGGACGACGAGGGCGGGCAGGAGGGAAGCAAAAAGCAGGGGCGCGGGCAATAGCGCGAGCTTGAGCGGGATTCTGAATTGCATTGGCGGGCGATGCTTCCCGCGTACTATGTCATTCTCCGATTCGCTCACAAGACCCAATCCGCTTTCCCGATGCCTTCTCCGACTGATGACGCCCGCCTCCATGCGCTGCTGAAGGAGTACTTCGGCTTCGATTCGTTCCGCCCGCTCCAGCTCGAGATCATTCGGGAGGTGTTGGCGGGGCGCGACGCCTTCGCGCTGCTGCCGACCGGCGGCGGCAAGTCGCTCTGCTTCCAGCTGCCCGCCTTGGCGCTGCCGCAGCTCACCGTCGTCGTTTCGCCGCTGATCGCGTTGATGAAGGACCAAGTCGACAGCCTGCAGGCGGCGGGGATCGCCGCGACCTACCTTAACTCCTCGCTCGAGGCGGGCGAGGCGCGGCAGCGGCTGCGCGAGCTCCATGCCGGCAAGGTGAAGCTCCTCTACCTCGCCCCCGAGCGGTTGATGCTCTCCGGCGTCCTCGAGGATTTGAAGAGCTGGGGCGTCAGCCTCCTGGCGATCGACGAGGCCCATTGCATCAGTGAGTGGGGCCACGATTTCCGGCCGGAGTATCGGCAGATCTCGACCCTCCGCCAGCTTTTCCCCGGCGTCCCCACCCTGGCGCTCACCGCCACCGCCACGCCCCGGGTGCGGGACGACATCGTCAAGCTGCTCGGCTTCGAGCGGGCCAACTGTTTCACCGCCAGCTTCAACCGACCCAACCTTACCTACCGGGTGACGGCGCGGCAGGCCGCCTACGACCAGCTGCTCAAGTTCATCCGCACCCGCCGGGGCGAATCGGGAATCATCTATTGCCAGAGCCGGAAGAACGCCGAGGCGGTGGCCGAGAAGCTCAACGCCGACGGCATCCCCGCCCGCCCATATCACGCGGGCCTCCCCTCCGCCGAGCGGGCGCGGAACCAGGAGCTCTTCATCCGCGACGAGGTGGGGGTGGTCTGCGCGACCATTGCCTTCGGCATGGGGATCAACAAGCCGAACGTCCGCTTCGTCGTCCATTACGATTTGCCGAAGAATCTGGAGGGCTATTACCAGGAGACAGGGCGGGCGGGCCGCGACGGGCTCCCCGCCGAGTGCCTCCTCCTTTTCAGCGCCGGGGACGTGGCCAAGCAGCGCCAGTTCATCGAGGACAAGGCCGATCCCGACGAGCAGAAGCTGGCCCGCGCCCAGCTCCAGCAGATGGTCCATTACGCCGAGTCGTCCGAGTGCCGCCGCTCCGATCTCCTCGGCTATTTCGGCGAGGCCTGGCCGGAGGGGAAATGCAACGCCTGCGATAACTGTCTCTCGCCCCGCGCCGCCTACGACGGGACGGTCCCGGCGCAAAAATTCCTCTCCTGCGTCTACCGCATCCGGCAGGCGGGGCGGTTCGGGGTCGGGATCAACCACATTGTCGAGGTGCTTACCGGCGCCTCGACCGAGAAGATCCGGCGCTGGGGCCATGAAACGCTTTCCACCTACGGCATCGGCAAGGAGTTGGGCAAGGGCGCCTGGCAGGAGATTGGGCGGCAGCTGATCCGCGCCGGATTTCTCCGGCAGACCGAGGATCAATTTCCCGTCCTCGAACTGACTTCCGAGGGGCTGGCCGTCCTCCGCGAGCGGAAGCCGGTGATGCTGGCCCGGCCCATTGCCGTCCCTTCGGGCGGCGGCAGCCGTTCTTCTGCGCCCAGCAGCGCGATCACCTGCGACGAAGGGCTCTTTGCCCGGCTCCGCGCCCTCCGCAAGGAACTGGCCGATGGGCGCGACGTGCCTGCTTACGTTGTCTTCTCCGACGTTACTTTACGTCTCATGGCCCGCGACCAGCCGACCGACCTGGAGACGCTGGCGGGAATCAGTGGGGTGGGGCAGAAGAAGCTGGCCGAATACGGGGAGATTTTCACCGCAGCGATCCGGGAATATCTGGCCGAAGTCGGCCTCGGCTAACTCTCGCGCCGTCGCGTCAATACTTCACCGAACAGCCGTACGGCGTGGTCGCGGCGGTCTTGACCGGCTGGCCGGAGAGGAGGGAATCGAGCGCTTCGGCGGCATAGTTCTCGGCCTGGGAGATGTCGGAGGGATCGGGCGAGGGGATGCTGTCGATCGCTCCCGAGTAGCGGAGGACGCCGCTCGGATCGACGATGAAGAAATCGGGGGTCGTCTTCGCCCCGTAGAGGCGGCCGACCTTGCCGTCGGCATCGGTGAGGTAATCGGTGCTGGCGGCCTTCCAGGCGGCGCGGCGGGTCTTGATCTCGGCTGCCGGGTAGTTCCCCTCCTTGCCGGGGGCGGAGGAGTTGACCGAGAGCCAGACCACGCCCTTGGCGGTATAGGTCGCCTGCAGCTTGGGGATATTGCCGCTGCCGTAATGCTTCTTCACGAAGGGGCAATCGATGTTGGTCCATTCGAGGACGACGATCTTTCCGGCGAAGCTCGCCAGCGAGACCGCCTTGCCGTCGAGATCGTTGAGGGTGAAGGCGGGGGCGGGCTGGCCGACGACGGCGTCGGCTTCGGCGCGGCAAATCGTGATGATCAGGAGGGAGTAAAAGGCGAGCAGGAGGGTTCTCATGAGTGAATAGCTAGACGGACGGGGAGTCGGAAGGTTCCGGCATTACGAAGGCGAGGATGAGATAGAGAAGTACTCCGGAAAAAAACGCGAGGGCGGAGAGCGCCCAAAGGACCCGAATTACGGTCGGATCGACATTGAGATATTCGGCAACGCCGCCGCAGACGCCGCAGAGTTTGCGGTCCCGGCTCTTGCGCAGGCGCTTTTCGACCAGGGGAGTGCTCATAGACGTACCCTATCAGATTTCCCGCCGTCCCGCCAATGCGTAGCCGAGGGTGACGCTGTCGGCAAACTCGAGGCCGCCGCCCGCCGGCAGGCCCATGGCGAGGCGGGAGACCTGGACGCCCCGTTCCTTCAGCAGGGGGGCGAGGTAGAGGGCGGTGGTCTCCCCCTCGACGTCGGTGCCGAGCGCCAGGATGACCTCGCGGGGTTTTTCGATCCCGATCCGCTTCAATAAGGGGGTTATTTTCAGCTCTTCGGGGCCGATGCCGTCGAGCGGCGAGAGCTTCCCGCCGAGGACGTGGTAGAGGCCGCGGTACCCGGCGGCCTTCTCGAATTTGACGATCTCGTTCGGCTGCTCGACCAGGCACCAGAGGCCCCGGTCGCGGTTCGGATCGCGGCAGATCGGGCAGAGCCCTTCCTCGGAATAGAAGCCGCAATCGGGGCAGGGGATGATCCGCTGCTTGGCCGCCGCCAGCGCCTGGACGATCCGGCCCGCGACCTCGGGCGGCTCATCGACCAGGAAGAGGGCGAGCCGCTCGGCGCTCCGCGCCCCCACCGAGGGGAGCTGCCGCAGGGCGGAGACCAGCTCCTGGAAGGCGGGGGGATAATCGGCCACCGGGAACGGGGGGCGTTCGGGGGTTTAGAATCCGGGCAGGCCCATGCCGCCGGTCAGCTTGCCCATGGCGGCGGCGGCGTCCTTCTTCCCCTTGTCGAGGGCGTCGCGGACCGCCGAGAGGACGAGGTCCTCGACGATCTCGGCGTCGCCGTCCTTGAGGATGGCGGGATCGATCTTCAGCGAGAGGAGGCTGCCGTCGCCGCTGGCGACCGCCGTGACCGCGCCGCCGCCGCTGGTCCCCTCATATTTCTTGGAGGCGAGATCGGTCTGGATCTTCTGGGCTTCGGCCTGCATCTGCTGGGCCTGCTTCATCAATTTGGCGATATTCATAAAAGGAGGTTAAGAGGCGGTTGTCGGGGCGGTTATTTGACCGGAGTGACGATCCGGGCCTGGAAGAGCTCCATGGCCTTCTTGATCTGCGGGTCGTTGACGAAATCCTTTTGCTCGATCCTGGCGGGGGCTGGAGCGGGGGCGGCCTCGCCGGGTTTTGCTGTCTCCGGGGCCGTGGAGGCGGCTGCCGCCACCGCCGGATCGCTGGCCAGGAAGACGATCTCGTAGGGTTTGCCGAACTCCTCGCGGAGGGTGTCGGTGAGGAGGGGGAGATTCCGGGGGGCGATGAAGGCGGCGATCTTGTGCTTCAGGTTGGAGGGGAGGGCGATCTCGATTTTGTCCGAGCGGATGTCGGCGTAGCGGGTGAGCCGGATCGCGGGGGCCTCCAAGGGGCGCTCGGCGGCGAAGCGCTCGACGGCCTTGGCCCAGGCTTTGGCGGGATCGATGGCGGGGCGGGATGGGGCGGCGGGGATGGGAGCGGGGGACGCAGTCGGAGCTGGGGACGGCTTGGGCGCGGCGGCAACGGGAACGGTAGAAGTGGGAGCCGGGGCGGCGGGGGTTTGAGCGAGGCCGGGAGCGGCAGCTGGGGCTGGAGAAGCCAATCCCGCTTCCTGGCCGAGCTGGTGGAGGAGGCTTTCGAGTGAGACTTTTTCCCGGAGCTGGGCGAGCTGGAGGAGAGCCACCTCGAAGAGGACTTCCTTGCTCAAGGCATAGCGCATCCGGCTTTCGAGCAGGCTCAGCTCCTCGAGGATGGCGAGGATGCCCCGCATGGTCAGCGAGGAGGCGAGGGCGGCAACGGCCTCCCGCTCGCGCGCGGTCAATTCGTTCTCAATGGTCGCAGGCGCGGTCAGGAAAATGGCGGCGTTGCGGAAGACCTTGAGGAGGTCCTGGGCCAGCTTGGAGAGGTCCTTGCCCGCCGCGGCCAGCGAGCGGGTCTGGCGGAGGACGGCGGCGGGATCGTTGTCGGCGACGGCGCGGGCGAGGTCGACCACCGGGCCGATCCCGGTCAGCCCGAACATCTGGAGGACGCCCTCCTCGGCGACGTGATTGCCGAAGAAGCCGATCACCTGGTCGAGCGCCACCTCGGCGTCGCGCAGGCCGCCGTCGGCGTAGCGGGCGATGGTCTGGAGCGCGGCCTCGTCGGCGGTCGCCCCCTCCTTTTCGCAGATGAAGCGGAGGTGGCCCGCGATGGCGGCGTCGGGGATGCGGCGGAAATCGAAGCGCTGGCAGCGGGAGAGGACGGTGGCGGGGACCTTGTGGACCTCGGTGGTGGCGAAGATGAACTTCACGTGGGCGGGCGGCTCCTCGAGGGTCTTCAGCAGCGCGTTGAACGCCGCCTGGGTGAGCATGTGGACTTCGTCGATGATGTAGATCTTGAAGCGGCCCTTGGTGGGGGCGAAGCGGACGTTGTCCCGGAGGTCTCGGACCTGCTCGACGCCGTTGTTGGAGGCGCCGTCGATCTCGAGGACGTCGAGGCAGCGGCCCTCGGCGATCTCGCGGCAGATTTCCGATTCGGGGTCGAAGTCGATCCGGGGGCCGTCGGGAGCGTTGAGGGCCTTGGCGATGATCCGGGCGGTCGAGGTCTTGCCGGTGCCGCGCGGGCCGACCAGGAGGTAGGCCTGGGCGATCCGGCCCAGCTTGATCGCGTTGGAGAGCGTCTGGGTGATGTGGTCCTGCCCGACGACCTCGGCGAAGGTCTGCGGCCGGTACTTGCGGGCGAATACTTGGTACGACATCGGAAGCAGAGAGTACGCGCTGGGGGGCGGGCTTGGAAAGTAAAACCAGGAGCGACAACAACGGCGGTCGGGTTACCGTTGCTTCCTTTCGGATCTGGCGGGGTTAGCCTGCCGACGCTCTGTCGCTCCTGGCACTTTGAACTTAGTCGATTGCGGCGGCCTCGGCAACCGATTTGCGATCCCCCGCTTGCGGCTTTACGAAGGCCGGGACGCCGTCCATGATGGGGGTTCCGTCCTTTCCATGAAAGCCATCGGCCTGACCCGCTATCTTCCGATCGACAATCCCGATTCCCTGATCGACATCGAGCTGCCGCAACCGGTCCCCTCGGGCCGCGATCTCCTGGTGCGGATCGAGGCGGTCTCGGTCAACCCGGTCGATACCAAGATCCGCCGCTCCAAGGGGTTGCAGGCGGTGGAGAAGCCGCCCCGCGTCCTCGGCTGGGATGCCGCCGGGGTCGTCGAGGCGGTGGGGCCGCAGGCGGTGAAGTTCCGGCCCGGCGATCCGGTCTATTACGCCGGATCGATCGCCCGTTCCGGGGCGAACGCCCAATTCCATCTGGTCGACGAGCGGATCGTGGGACGGAAGCCCGCCTTGCTCGGCTTCGCCGCCGCCTCGGCCCTTCCCCTCACCGCGATCACCGCCTGGGAGGCCTTTTTCGATCGTCTCGGGATCGACTGCCACGGCAAGAACCGGGGCCAATCGCTCCTCATTATCGGCGGCGGAGGCGGCGTCGGCTCGATCGGCATCCAGCTGGCAAAGCTGGCCGGGCTGGTGGTCGTGGCCACCGCCTCCCGGCCCGAGAGCCGTCGCTGGTGCCTGGAGCTGGGGGCCGACCAGGTGGTCGATCACCGCGACCTGAAGCGGAACGTCGCCGCCGCCGGGTTCGAGACGGTCGATTTTATCGCCAATTTCAACAACACCGACCTCTATTGGGACGTGATGGCCGACCTGATCCGGCCCCAGGGGCGGATCTGCTCGATCGTCGAGAACGAGGGGCCGCTCGACCTGGGGCGGCTCAAGAACAAGAGCGCTACTTTCGTCTGGGAGTTCATGTTCACCCGCGCCGCCTACCAGACCCCCGACATCGAGGAGCAGGGCCGCATTCTCGACGAGATCGCCGCGCTCGTCGACGCGAAGCAGCTCAAGACCACCGTCGGCGAAGAGCTCTCCCCCATCAACGCGCTCCATCTCCGCGCCGCCCATGCCAAGCTCGAATCGGGGACGGCGGTGGGGAAGATCGTCCTCTCGGGGTGGGCGTAGGCAGGGATCGGCGCTCCATCATGAAATCGCTCTCCCTCCCGGCACTCGCGCTCTTTCTGGCGCTGGCTCCCGGCGCCTTGATTGCCGAGGGCGCCGGGCACGCCGACCATGTGGTGGTGGTGGTCTGGGACGGCCTCCGGCCCGATCTGGTCACCGAGACCTCGACGCCGGTGCTCTTCCAGCTGATGCGGAGCGGGGTTTTCTTTTCCCGCCATCATCCGGTCTACCCGAGCTCGACCGAGGTCAACGGCACCGCCATCGCCACCGGCGATTATCCCTTCCACAGCGGCCTCCTCGGGAACCACGTCTACCGTCCCGATCTCGATCCGCTCAATCTCACCGCGACCGACAGCCCGGACGCCATCCGCAAGGGCGACCAGATCAGCGGCGGGAAATACCTGAACGTCCCGACGATCGAGGAGCGGCTGCAGGCGCTCGGCTTCCCCACCCTGGTGGCGGGGACCAAGGGGGTGGCGCTCCTCAATGACCGGGGCGACAAGGGCCCGGAGACCAGCGAGGCGGCCCGCCACTCGGTGGTGGTCTACGAGGGGACGACCGTCCCCATTGCGGCGCTCGATCCGCTCATCGCGGCCCAAGGCGCCTTTCCGCCCAAGATCACCTACCCCAACCTGATGCAGGACGCCTGGACCACCCAGGCGGTGGTCGGGACCTTCTGGAAGGACGCGCTGCCGAAGTTCACCCTCCTCTGGCTGAGCGATCCCGATTTCACCCAGCACGATAGCTATCCCGGGGCCGACCCGGCGCTGCAGGCCCTGCGTAGCAGCGACCACAACCTCTCCAAGATCCTCGACGCCCTCGATCAGCACGGCCTGCGCGCGCAGACCGATGTCATCGTCGTCTCCGACCATGGCTTCTCCACCGTCAGCCAGGTCGTCGACGTGGCCGATCTCCTCCGGCAGAACGGCTTCAAGGCGGGACGCCACTACGCGCCGGGCACCACCCCGCAGCCGGGCGATATCTTCGTCGCCGGGAATGGCGGTACGGTCTTTTTCTACGTGATCGGGCGCGATCCCGCCGTGACCGCCAAGCTGGTCGCCTTCCTCCAGCAGTCGGACTTCGCCGGGGTGGTGATGACCCGTGATCCACTCCCGGGCACCTTTCCGCTGGCCTTGGTCAACCTCGACGCCCCGGGCGCCCCCGACGTGGCGGTGGCGATGCGCTGGACCAACGAGATCAATCACGCGGGCGTTCCCGGCATGCTCGTCTCCGACCTCGGTCGCGCCCCCGGTCAGGGCAACCATACCAGCCTGAGCCGCTTCGACATGCACAACACCCTGATCGCCGCCGGTCCCGATTTCCGCAAGGGCTGGACCGATCCGGTGCCGAGCGGCAACACCGATATCGCTCCCACCGTCGCCGCGATCCTCGGCATTCCCAACGATCCGCCGATGGACGGGCGGGTGTTGACCGAGGCGCTGCGGGACGGCCCCGCAGACAAGGACGGAGCGCCGGTCCTTCCAAGAATCGACGAGCAGCGGCTCACCGCCACCGCCCCGGCGGGCGAGGCCTTCTGGAACCAATATCTTCAGGTCAAGACGGTGAACGGCACGGTCTATTTCGACGAGGGCAACGGCGGCCAGGGCCCCGCTCCCATTCCCGCCCCGGCCTCAACCCCTCCCCCCAATCCATGACCGCCGCCGAAGCCGCCCTCCTCGATCCCCGGGTGAAACGGACCCGCGAAGCGCTCCGCCAAGCGCTCCTCTCGCTCCTCGCCGAGCAGACCTTCGAGAGCGTCAGCGTCCACGAGATCGCCGAGCGGGCGGGGGTCAACCGGGTCACCTTTTACGACCACTTCCCCGATAAATTCGCCCTGCTGGGGGACATCATCGGCGAATCGTTCCGCGAGCGCCTTCGCCTCCGTACCGCCGCCAATCCGGAGGGGGGCTGCCCGCTCCGTCCGCTCATCCTGGCGGCCTGCGATTACCTCAGCTGGCTCAACCAGTGCTGCAAGCCGGAGCACGAGCCGCTTTTCGAGCCCCTGCTCGGCTCGAAGGTCCGGGCGCTCCTCTGCGAACTCCTCCAGCCGACCCTCGAAACCCTCGACCCCGGTCTCCGCCAACGTCTCCGGCTCCCGCCCGAGCTGGGGACGGTCATGGCGGGTGGCGCCATCTACAGCGCGGTCCTCGCCTGGGCGATGGGCGGCCTCGACGAGAAGCTTTCCCGCTCCGAACATCCCCTCACGGCCGAGCAATTTACCGAGTTGATCCTTCCGGTGATCGGGGCTTCCCTCTTCAAGCCGGAGCAGGAAGAATCGCCGGCATCATGAAATCGGGAAAACTCTTCGCCACCCTCACCCTGATCGGCCCGGACCGCAAGGGGGTCGTGGCCCGCTTCACCCAGCTCCTCTTCCGCCTCGGCGCCAATATCGAGGGCTTGGAGGAGCAGGTCAGCCGCAGCCAGTTCAGCATGGCCCTCCTCGCCTCGTGGGAGAAGAAGGGGACCGATCCCGATGCGATTTCCGCCGCGCTCCGGGCCGAGGCGCGGGAAGTCGGCCTCGAATGCTCCCTCCGTTTCGACCACGCCGGGCCGCAGCGCTGCGCCCTCCTCGTCACCAAGGAGCCCCATGTGCTCGAGGCCTTCCTCGCCGCGATGGGCAAGGGCAAGGGGAAGAAAAAAGCGAAGTTCAAGCTCCCCGCCCAGCCCGCCGTCATCATCGGCAACCGCGCCGATCTCCGCCCGCTGGCGGAGGAAGCGGGCGTCCCCTTCCACCTCGTCGATTACAAGGACCGCAACCGGGCGGAGGGCGAGATCCTCGAACTGCTCGCCCGCTATGAAGTCGAGTTCATCGTCCTGGCCCGCTTCATGAAGATCCTCTCGCCGAATTTCGTCTGGCGGTGGAAGAACAAGATCATCAACATCCATCCCTCGCTCCTCCCCGCCTTCCCCGGCGCCAGCGCCTACCGGCAGGCCTTCGAGAAGGGGGTCAAAATCTTCGGCGTCACCGCCCACTTCGTCACCCCCCAGCTCGACGAGGGCCCGATCATCGCCCAGGAATCGGCCCAGGTCCGCCCCGGCGAACCGCTCGCGAGCATCGTCAAGCGGGGGCAGGAACTCGAGGCCAAGTGCCTGCTACGCGCGGTGAAGATCTACCTCACCAAGAAGCTCGATATTCATTGGGGGCGGGTGCACGGGGCGGAGTAGGGCGGAATTTTAGGGTCTCTTTTTTGTCAAAAATTACTGACGGCCTCCATGATTTCCATTCATGCCGCAGCACACCGCGAACATCTGGCCACGATCGGCTGGATGGTCGAAAAGCATTACGACCGCCGCACCATCGCTCGGCACATTGATGAAATCGAAACGATTTTTGCCGAATTGGAGGAGGCAAGCGATCCCTCCCGGATCGGCAAAGCCGAAGCTTGGGGAATCCATGAGGACGCCCGGTATTGCGGACCCGCCTCGTATGGATTTCGGGTGCGATTCCTCCCTGATTATAAGGGCCGTCCCGTGGTGTTGGGAGTGATTTCCGGCCGCAGGCGGCCGCTCTTCGGCTCGCGCCGAAAGCCGATTTAGCGGCGGGAGTTTTTCAACCGGGATGGCTCCCCGGCAAGGCCTGCGATCTTGCGGGCTTCCCGCAAGGTCTCCCTCGCATCAAGCAGCTTGACCCGCCCGAGCTTCACGTCGTCGATCCGCCGAACCATTTCCGTTTCGTCCACCTCGGGAGCATCCTCGGCCAGATCGAGTGCAATCAGCTTGTTGACGAGAGCAACGCGCTGCCGGGGCTTCAACATGCGAGCCTCCTCGAGAAGGGCAGTCATGGTCATATCTGACGATTACTCTTCTCCTGCGCTTTTGCAATGTTCCCCTTGGGAATCACTGACGCGCTTGAAGGGAGCGGTTAAGCCCTTGTCCTCTACAGACCTTTTTTAAGCGGTGGCCGGAGCCAAAACCACCAGATAAAAGAAGCTGGGAATCCGGTTAAAAAAAGAAACAGCAGGGTAATAAAGCCGCTTTTCTCTCGTTTTCCCGCGTCCTTGTAAGCCCACACCAAAGAGGCAATGACCAGAAAGATGATGCCAATGGAAGCCGGCACAATCAATATGGCTGGCCCTTCCAACTTAAACCCGCCGGGTCCTCCGATTGAGGCGGGACCGAATAAAATCCTACCTATCTCGTGGAGCATGGCCGTCGAGGTGTTTTAATCCACAAAACCTACGCCGCCCCGACCGCCTTGCGGGCCTCGTCGGCCAGGGCGGTCGAGAGGTAGCGCTCGCCGGTCGAGCAGCCGACGGTGACGATCAGCTTGCCCTTGTTCTCGGGGCGCTTGGCGACTTCGATCGCGGCCCAGACGTTGGCGCCGGTGGAGATGCCGGCGAGGATGCCCTCTTCCTTGGCCAGGCGGCGGGCCATCAGGATGGCATCGTCGTTGCTGACGGTGACGACCTCGTCGACGATCTTCAGGTGGAGGTTCTTCGGCACGAAGCCGGCGCCGGTGCCCTGGATTTTGTGGGGGCCGGGGCGGATCGGCTCGCCGCGCAGGGTCTGGGTGATGACGGGGGAATCCTTCGGCTCGACGGCGATGGAGAGGAAGCCGGGCCTGCGCTCCTTGAGCACCTCGGAGACGCCGGTGAGGGTGCCGCCGGTGCCGACTGCAGCGACGAAGATATCAACCTTCCCTTCGGTGTCGGCCCAGATTTCCTCGGCGGTGGTCTTACGATGGATCTCGGGGTTGGCAGGGTTCTCGAACTGCTGGGGAATCCACGAATCGGGGGTCTCGCGCTGGAGCTGTTCGGCGCGGGCGATGGCGCCCTTCATCCCCTCGGCGGCGGGGGTGAGGACGAGTTGGGCGCCGAGGAGGGCGAGCAGGGTGCGGCGCTCGAGGCTCATGCTCTCGGGCATGGTGAGGATCAGCTTGTAGCCCTTGGCGGCGGCGATGAAGGCGAGGGCGATGCCGGTGTTGCCGGAGGTCGGCTCGATCAGGGTGGTGTTCGGGGTGAGCTTGCCCGATTTCTCGGCGGCGGCGATCATGGCGGCGCCGATCCGGTCCTTGACGCTGCCCAGCGGGTTGAAAAACTCCCCCTTCAAGGCAATCGTTGCTTCCAATCCGGCGGTGATCCGGTTTAATTTCACCAACGGCGTGCGACCGACCGTACCCACGATGTCATTGAAAATTGCCATAGGGCGCCAATCTAAGCGCAGCCCCGGTACGGCGCAATCTTAAGCTTTGCCGCCCTCACCCTTCCTTTTGTCATGAAAGCCCTCATCCTCGCCGCCGGACGCGGCACCCGCATGGGTGCGCTCACCGCCACCCTCCCGAAGCCGATGGTCCCGGTCCGGGGCGTCCCCATCCTCGAAACCATTATTACCGGCCTGCGCGATGCGGCGGGGATCACCGAGTTCTTCCTCATCGTCGGCTATCAGGGCGAGGTGATCCGCAACCATTTCGGGAATGGTTCCAGGTGGAAGGTGGCGATCACGTACGGCGTCCAAGAAGTCCAGGACGGGACCGGCAAGGCGCCCGAGATCGCCCAGGCATGGATCGGCAACGACCCCTTCTTCCTCTCCTACGGCGATATCCTCCTCGACGAGCCCGCCGATTATGCCGGACTAGCCAAGAGCTGGCGCGAAGATAAGCCGGACGGCGTGGTCGGCTTGGTCACCGGGCAGGATTTGACCAAGGGCGGGGCCATCGTCCTCGACGCGGCGGGGAACGTCGCCCGGATCGTCGAGAAGGCCGCGCCCGACGCCATCCCGGCCAACGCCTATTACAACAGCGGGGTCTATCTGCTCACGCCGCGCATCTTCGATTTCACCGCCACATTGGAAAAATCGCCGCGCGGCGAGTATGAGCTGACCGATGCCCTGCGCGGGATCGCGGCCAACGGGCGGCTCAAGGGGGCCTTTCTCAAGGGGGAGTGGGTCGATGTCCGCGATCCCGAGGTGCTCGCCTCTCTCAACGCCGCCGCGCCCGGGCGTTGATCATGCTATGATTTGGGAATCGGAGATCGAGGAGTGCCTCGGCTGGCTCGCCACCGAGAAGGACCACGCCCCGAATTCCCAATTCCTCAATCGGGTCGCGCTGGAAGCGTTTGCCGCCTGGATCGAGCGGGAGGGGGAGGTGCCCGCGCTGGCCGCCATCGAGACCGCGCGGATCGATGCCTTTCTCCGCGCCCAGCGGATCGAGCGCGAGCTCGCTCCCGCCTCGCTCAAGATCATCGTGGTGGCGCTCCGCCATTTCTTTCGGCGGCTCCGCGCCAACGGCAAGATCGCGCACGATCCGACCGCCCGGCTCGAACTTCCCAAGATCGACCGCTTTC
>Ga0302314_10000388_pt1 | contig 80907 bp, 68 predicted proteins | sample III_Palsa_N2_3_FD_200533 | JGI IMG/M metagenome (GOLD analysis project Ga0302314, IMG submission 200533) | Peat permafrost microbial communities from Stordalen Mire near Abisko, Sweden - III_Palsa_N2_3 | ecosystem: Environmental > Terrestrial > Soil > Palsa > Peat permafrost | place: Sweden...
GCAACAGGGCATCCAGCCTGTTGTGCTCGATGATCAGCGTCGACCAGGCGCGCAGCAGGGTCTCGCTGACCTCGGTCAGCAGCAGATCGTGCGCCACCGCCTGGCGCACGCGTTCGGCGAAGGTGAAGCGCCGGGCGCGCGGTCCGAGCTTGACGCCGAAGGCCTTCAGCAACTGACGGATCTCGTTAAGGAGAAATCTTGATCCGAAACCAGCGCCATGGAAGGCCGGGAGCGGCGCTGGCGGGCGTGCAACGGCGGCGTCAAGACTGGCCGGGTGTCCGCTGGACCGATTACGCCGCCAGTCACCTTCCTCCGATGGGTTAGCTTCTACAGACCCGCCAAATCATCCCGCATGTGTCTCAAATACTGGTTGGCTTTTCCAATGGCTCCGACACCGTCACAATTGCGCTTCGGCTTGCCAAACTAGGCAGGAACACCGGTAAAACTGTCTCGCTCCAATCGTTTTGACTCGGAGCCAGCTTGAAGTAATCCTGGAACCGCTCCCTATAGTCTTCGAATCTCGGCGTCGGCACGAGTGGGCTGAGCGACACGGCCTTGTCTCCCTCGGTGTCGTCTTCGCGATCAGCTGCGATCGATGTCGGTGAAGCAGCTCCAGTCCCTGTCGCGCCAGCCGCGCGCGTTCGCCGCGCGCAGTTTGGCGCGTAGCGCCTCGGCGCTGGACAGCCGGAGTTTTACATCGCGGGCGGCGCCGATCATCAGCTTGACGTCCTTCAGCCCGCCAGCCGCGGTGAAGCCGACGGTATCAAAGTCGCGTTCGCCGATCTTGGCGACGTATTCACTGGTGGCCGGATTGGCGAAGAAGCCTGACAGCATCTGTTGGACCAGCGGCGCTGGCAGGCCGGCCTTTTCGGCCCATGCCAGTGTCTGGCCGATCAGGTCCATGGCCGATGCGCCGAGGAAGTTGGCGATCAGCTTGGCGATCGACGCCTGGCTTTGGCGTTCGCCAACCACCACCATCATGGGCGCGTAGGTGGTGATGACGGATCGCGCGGCCTCGATCGCGTCAGCGGCGCCGGCGACGAAGGTCACCAGCTGCGCCGCTTCGGCCGCCGGAACGCGGCCGACAACGGGACCGGCGATGTAGTGGGCGCCGGCCGCCTTGTGCCGCGCCGCGAGATCGTCCGAGAGGCTGGGGGCGATGGTGCTCGTGCCGATGTGGATGGCTCCGGGGCGCAGTCCGCGAAGGAGGCCATGGCGTCCGGAGACGACCGCCCGCAGCGACTTATCGTCGGCCAGGCTGGAGATCACGATGTTCGCGGCCTGGACGGCGGCGGCGGGCGATTTGGCGAGGGTCGCGCCGCCGGCGAGCAGCGGCCCGGCCTTCTCGGGCGACCGGTTCCAGACCACCAGTGGATGGCCGGCCCGCTGGAGGTTCGCGGCCATGGCGAAACCCATCTTGCCCAGCCCGATGAAGGCGACCGGCGGCTTGTCGGCTGATGGCATGCTCATCTGGGTCGTCCCTATTTCAGCTCGAAATACTCAAGCGTGCCCTTGCCCGCCTCTGGCGGCTGACCGGGCAGACTCAAGGTGATGGGGCTTTCGAAGCGCGAGTACCAAGGCTTCATCCCCATGGCTGAAGCCGCCGCGCGGAGAGCGAGCGGCGCGTTTGCGAGCAGGTTGGCGGACGTCAGAAGATGATCCGAAATCCTGAACTCGGCCCGGCTGCCGTCGGCTGTCGAAAAGGCGATTCCCGAGCCGATCGGACGGACGTGTTTCGGGTCTGGATGGGTCACCGGCCCGCCTTCGATCGGCGTGACGTCTGATCCGAAGGCGTTGACCTCCACCTGATGTTCGTCGCCGACGAAGAAGAGCGGAATGCTTGTGCCGCCGACCGCGGCCTTGCCGTGGATTTCGGAGGCGATGATGGTGTGTTCGCCGGTCCGGCCCCGGCCCCACCACCAGTTGTCGAAAATCTTGGCGGGCGAGACATTGCCCCAATTGTGGTCGTGGTAGCCGCTGCCGGTAACCTGCCGGGTCGCCCCGTCCGCGGTCAGCGTACCGGTGATCGCCCCCTCCGGCACGGCGACAAGCCAGGCGAAATACCGATCGCCGGCCTCGATGTAGCCCGTCGCCGGACGATAAGAGGCGACCCGTCGGCGCAGCGTGAGATCACAGCCGACGCCTCCGGCCTCCGCCGCGTCCACATGGATGGTGTAGGTGTCGAGGTCGCCGGCAAAGCGGTGAGGCCCGATTTTGACGTCCGCATGATCGGTCGAGAATGATCCCGGGTCATCAAAGATGCGCATGATGCGCTGGGTCGGCTTGCCTGGCTGGGTCAGTTCTATGCTGACGGCCCGCTTGTGCGAGCCATAGAACCAGTTGTCGCCGAACCAGACGACCAGAACGGTTCCATCGTCCAGCAGGCCGTCGAAATACCACCACTCGAAGGTTTCAGGGCCTTGCGCAGTCCGCCGGCCATCTTCCCGGACCGCGATCTTCTGGCCGATGCCGAGCGCCGCGAAGTCCGCCGGCGACGTGGCCAGATGCAGCTTTTGGTTGTCCGAAGACGCAGCATTCGCGCAAGGCGCCAAACCCACCGCCAACGCACTGACCGCCACGCTCGCAAATCGGACCCAACGCGATCTCGACATCATCAATCTCCGTGCATAATGCACGGAGAGCTATAGCCGCATCGTATTGCCTTTGGCAATCTATTTCGTGCATAATGCACGGATGAGTGATTGGTCAGACGATATTCACGCCGTCCTTCTTGAGCTCAACGGCTATATGAACCGGCCCGATCTTGATCAGGCTTTCCTGGTGCGCGCCGGGGTGAAGCTGGACCGGGCGCTGTTTCCCTTGCTGACCCGGATCGGGCTTTCCCGCCCGATCAGCGTCGTCGAATTGGCGAGCCTTGTCGGCCGGGATCACTCCGTGGTCAGTCGTCAGGTCGCCAAGCTGGAGGCGCTGGATCTTGTCGAGAGGCGGGCGGCCGATGGCGACCTGCGCGTACGGCTTCTGGAGCCCTCGGCCGCCGGCCGGGAGATGTTGGACCGGTTCTCCGCGGCTCGCCGCGACTTCGTGACCAAACGCCTGGGGGATTGGACCGCCGAAGAGCAGCGTTTGCTGCTCGACCTGCTGGAGCGGTTTGCCGGCGCCATAGCGACCTTTGCAAAGACCGACGGCGCGACGAGGTCATCCGGACAGCGTCAAAGCAGGTCCACCAGTCGCTAGCCAAGGCCCGCTGGGCGGGCCAGCTGACCAGCGGCCAGCGAGCCCGCCCGGGGCGTTCCTTAAAACAATGCGGCAGCCGCTCTCAGGGCGATCCAGAGTCCGATCGCGAAGGGGAGGCCCACGGCGATCCACGCCGCAAGTCCGAGCGGCCCGAAGCGGCCGCGCGCCACCGTCTGGACATTCACCGCCACAACGGCCTCGTGTTGCAGGGCTCGCTCATGCGCGATCTCCCGATCGCTCATGTAGTGCTTTTCATTCACCGGCCTGACGAAGAGGTTGCACAGCAGGCCGCAGAGCATCAGGAAGGCCATCGTATAGAGGGTGCTGTCATAGGCGAGGCTCTTGGGCAGGCCGTCCTTGAGCTGAATTTCGCGCAAGCTGGTGATCAAGGTCGGACCGACGACGCCGGCGACCGACCAGGCGGTGATCAGGCGGCCGTGAATCGCCCCGACCATCTGGACGCCGAAGATGTCGGCCAAATAGGCCGGAAGGGTGGCGAAGCCTCCTCCGTACATCGTCAGGATGAGGCAGACCGAGGCGACGAACGGAACCACCAGGCCCAGATGGCCCCAGGTTGGCAGCAGGCAGTAGACGACCACGCCGGCGACAAAGAACAGGTAGTAGGTGTTCTTGCGGCCCAGGAAGTCCGACATCGACGCCCAGAATAGCCGTCCAAGACTGTTGAACAGGCTGATCAGACCGACCAGACCGGCCGCGGCGGCGGCGATGGCGGCCTTCTCGACGCCGGAGAGGCCGCCATGAGCGCCGGCCGCCAGAAGGCGTCCGCCGAACACGTCCTGGAACATCGGGCTGGCCATCGAGATCACGGCGATGCCGGCCGTGACGTTGAGGCAGAGCACCGCCCAGATGAGCCAGAACTGAGGGGTCTTCCAGGCCTGGTTCACATGCACGCTCCGGGTCGAGACCATCGAGCTTGCCGTCTTCGCCGCCGGCGGCGACCATCCGTCGGGACGCCAGCCGGCCGGGGCGACACGGATGCCGAAGGCGCCGATGGTCATGACGACGAAGTAGATCGCGCCGAGGATCATCAGTGTCGTCGCCACGCCGGGCGCGCCGCCCTGGGAGGTTCGCGCCATCAGCCATACCGCCAGCGGCGAGCCAACCATGGCGCCGCCGCCGTAGCCCATGATGGCGAAGCCGGTCGCCATGCCCCGGCGATCCGGAAACCATTTGATCAGGGTCGACACCGGGGTGATGTAGCCGAGGCCCTGCCCGATCCCGCCGATCAACCCACAGCCCAGGTAAACCAGCCAAAGCTGGTGGATCGAGACGCCGTATCCACCCAGCGCCAGGCCGCCGCCCCAGCAAAGCGCGGCGATGAACCCGGCCTTGCGCGGTCCCGCCCGCTCCAGCCAGCCGCCCCATATGGCGGCGGAAATGCCGAGCATGGCGATGAAGGTCTCGAAGATGTGGGTGACGGAGGGGATCGACCAGTTACAGCTCTGCGCCGTCAGCTCCCCGAAGAAGCCTTGAGCCGCGCAGGATGGCGCGCCTGGCAGCAGGGTGCTCATGGGAAGCCAGAACACGCTGAAGCCATAGGCCATGCCGATGCACAGATGGATGGCCAGCGCGGCCGGCGGAGCCAGCCAACGGTTGAACCCAGCTCCGGCGATGGTCCGCTCACGGTCGAGCAGTCCGCGGGAACGGCTTGTCAGATTGACGGCGGCGACATCGGCCATCGAGGTTTCTCCCAACATTATTCACTCCCAGACAGGCTAGGATTTGAGCGGGTAGGCTCGCCTTGAAACGCCACGGTGGAAGGCAAAGCCGGCGATTACGATGAACACGGCGCCCGCGAGCACGGGCGAGAACAGGAACGGCCAGGCCGCCTTGGCGAGGATCACCACGATCGGGTCGGCCCCGGCGGGCGGATGCAATGTTCCGGTCAGCTGCATGGCCGCGATCGCCGCGCCGACCGCGAGCCCGATAGCGAAGGGCTCGCCTCCGAACACGGAGAAGACCGCCAGGCCCACGGCCGTCGAAATCAGGTGTCCGCCGATCACGTTGCGGGGCTGGGCGAGTGGACTTTGCGGCAGGGCGAACACCAGGACGCAGCTCGCCCCGAACGGCGCGATCAGCAGGATGGCGTGCAGGCTGCGCGTCAGCTGGGCGAGCATGAAGATGACGATGAAGCCGCCCAGTCCCGAAACGCCCGCGGCGGCCCAGGTCTTGAGCGTGGCCGTCGGCCACGCCGCTGGACGCGACGCCGGCGCGGGCGAAGCGTTCCGGGCGGGGTCCCGGGCAGGGTTTTCGGACGACATGGCGGCGAGGGTTTCCAATGGGGTCACGGCGGGATCGGAGGCGCGTCGCCGCCGACCCCTCGCGACCTAGGCGGCCTTGAAGCGCGCGGCGTCTCCGGACCCGCCGGTGGAGTCGCCGGCGCTGTAGGAGTGGGCGCCGGTTCCAGCGAGCTTGCCGCCGTCGACGATCAGATACTCGTCGCGGATCGGGCGGCCTTCAAACCAGCATTCCAGAATCTCCCGCGTGCCGGCCGCATAGCGGGTCTGGGCGGAAAGCGATGTGCCGGAGATATGCGGCGTCATGCCGTGATGGGGCATGGTGCGCCAGGGGTGGTCGGCGGGCGCCGGTTGCGGGAACCAGACGTCGCCCGCATAGCCGGCGAGCTGACCGCTTTCCAACGCCCGAACGATAGCGTCGCGATCGCAGATCTTGCCGCGGGCGGTGTTCACCAGATAGGCCCCGCGCTTCATCTTGGAGAGCAAGGCGTCATCGAACAGGTTTTCGGTCTGGGGATGCAGCGGCGCGTTGATGGTCACCACGTCGCAGACCTTGACCATGTCTTCGACCGTCTCATGCCAGATGAGGCCGAGCTCCTGCTCCTCCGCCAGAGGCAGGCGATGACGGTCGAAATAGTGAAGGTGCATGTCGAACGGCTTCAGCCGGCGCATGATCGCCAGGCCGATGCGGCCGGCCGCCACGGTGCCGACGTGCATGCCTTCGACGTCGTAGGACCGCTCCACGCAGTCGGCGATGTTCCAGCCGCCCTTCACCGCCCACTGGTAGGACGGGATGTAATTTCTCACCAGGCTCAGGATCATCATCACCGCATGTTCGGAGACGCTGATCGAATTGGAGTAGGTCACCTCCGCCACGGTGATTTGGCGATCGATCGCGGCCTGAAGGTCGACGTGGTCGGAGCCGATGCCCGCGGTGATGGCGAGCTTCAGCTTCGGCGCCTTGGCGATGCGCTCGGCGGTGAGGTAGGCCGGCCAGAACGGTTGCGAGATGACGACGTCCGCGTCGATCAATTCACGCTCGAAGACCGAGTCCGGACCGTCCTTGTCGGAGGTGATCACCAGCTGGTGGCCGGCGCCCTCGAGATATTTGCGCAGGCCGAGCGCCCCTGAGACGCTGCCCAGGAGGGCGCCGGGGACGAAATCGATCGCCGACGGCGTCGGGGCGGTCTGGCCGCCCGGGTAGACGTCGATCTTGGGCACGTCGTCACGGGCATAGGATGTCGGATATCCGTCGATCGGGTCGTCGTAGAGAACACAGACTATTTTCGCCATTTCGCTCGCTCCTTGGTCAAGCTCACGAGGGCCGGCCCCGGCAATTCCAGGTCCGCCTATCGTGTTGAATTGCCAAAATTATCGGCAAGCCATCGCCAAGGTCTTTGGGCCAGCGCTGAGTTTTGATTAGAGAAGCTGAGCGCCGTTCGCGGAGCAGAACCGTTCAAGCCGCGACGCATCGACCAGCGGATTCTGGGCGGATTTTGCGGCTCGGGCGATGAATTGGCCTGGCTCAGGTTATCTCAAGACAACTCAGGGGGCGGCCAAGGACTTGGCGCGGGACCGCCGCTAGCCTGATCCACGATGAATTCCAGGTTGGAATGCGAACCCGAGCCAACCCCCCTGCTTGGGTTCGTTTGCGGCCGGCCCCCAACGGCCGCATCCGCGGCCGGTCCACTGCGTACCGTGTGGACCGGCCGCCTTCTTCTGAGGTCGGCGCAGGACCGACAAGGGTAGGACAATGATGAGCGCAAGCACAAGCAACGGCACACAACGACAGTCGGACGTCGGCTTCGTCGGACTTGGCCGCATGGGCGCCGTGATGGCGGCAAACCTGGCCGCGGCGGGCTATCGCATCGTCGCCTATGTTCGCGAGCCAAGCCAGGTGGACGGACTTTCCGCGCTTGGCATCGAGGCCGCGACGGCGCTCGCCGACCTCTTCGGATGCGGGGTCGTGATCACCATGCTGCCGGATGACGACGCCGTTCGCGACGTCGCGCTGGGGCGCCCCGACCTCGGCGTTCGCGGACTGATCCACGGGTTGGCGCCAGGCGCGATCCACCTGAGCATGAGCACGATCAGCACGGCCATGGCGACGCGGCTGGCCGGCGAACACGCCCGGCAAGGACAGGGCTACGTCGCCGCGCCGGTGTTCGGAAATCCAGACGCCGCCAAGCAGCGCCAGCTCTACATCCTCGCCGCCGGCGCGGCGCACGACCTCGACCGCTGCCAGTCGTTGTTTGATGGTCTGGGCCAGAGGACCCTGGTGGTCGGCGCCGAGCCTTGGCACGCGAACCTGGTCAAGCTGCTCGGCAATATGATGAGCGTGACGGCGCTGGAGATGATCGCGGAAGCGGTCACCGTGTTTCTCAAGCGCGGACTCGATCCCCGGCCATTCGTCGACATCATGACCGGCACGATGTTCGGCGGGCGCGTGCATAAGATCTATGGCGACAAGATCGTCGAGCAGTCCTACGCGCCGGGTTTCGTGATGCCGCTGGTGCTCAAGGACGTACGGCTGGCCCTCGCCGAAGCCGAGGCCGCCGGCGCGCCGATGCCTTCGGTGAGCGTGGTGCGCGACCGTCTGATCACCGGCATCGCGCGCGGCTATGACGACCTCGACTGGACCGGTCTTGGCCTGGTCGCCGCGGAAGAAGCCGGCATCGGGACGGCGCGCCCGGTCGCCGCCAATCCCATGCCGGCGCACTGAACTCGATCCGCTTGAGTAAGGAATCAAAGACCATGGCCAATCAATCTGCGGCGTCCGTCGCCAACATGGAGTTCGTCGGCATCACGGGCACGCCGCTCGAGGTGTCTCGCGTCGCCCTCGGGACCTGGGCGATCGGCGGCTGGATGTGGGGCGGGACCGACGAGCAGGACTCCGTCGCGACCATCCGCGCCGCGGTCGAACACGGGATCAATCTGATCGACACCGCGCCGGCCTATGGCTTTGGCCGTTCCGAAGAGATTGTCGGCAAGGCGATCCAGGACGCCGGCCTGCGGTCACGCGTCGTCATCGCCACCAAGGTCGGTCTCGAATGGAACGACGGCAAGGTCGCCCGCAACGCGAGCCGTACGCGGATTTTCAAGGAGGTCGACGATTCACTGCGCCGGCTGCGCACCGACTATATCGACATCTATCAGGTCCATTGGCCGGATCCTCTGGCGCCCATCGAGGAGACCGCCGAGGCCATGGCCACGCTCCACAGCCGGGGAAAGATCCGGGCGATCGGGGTCAGCAACTTCTCGATCGAGCAGATGGACCGGTTCCGCGCTGTCGCCCCGCTGCATGTTCTGCAGCCGCCCTACAATCTCTTCGAACGCGATGCGGAAGCGGCCCTCCTGCCCTATTGCCAGCGGCATCGGATCGCGACGCTTGGCTATGGCGCCCTGTGCCGGGGGCTCCTTTCCGGCCGCATGAGGCTCGACACCAGGTTCGAAGGCGACGACCTTCGTCGCACCGATCCTAAGTTCCTGCCGCCCCGCTATGCTCACTACCTCTCGGCGGTCGAGCAGCTCGATCGGCTCGCGCAGGAACGCTTTGGCAAGCGCGTGATCCAGCTGGCGGTCCGCTGGGGGCTGGAACAGGGGATCAGCACGGCGCTCTGGGGCGCGCGGAAACCGGAACAGCTGCAAGCCATCGATGATGTCGCCGGCTGGCGGCTCGACGCGGACGCCATCGCCGAGATCGAGCGCATTCTTCAAGCGACGATCACCGACCCGATCGGCCCTGAATTCATGGCCCCGCCGGCGCGGGCCGACGCTGATGCGCCAAAGAATCTCATGAAGTCTCAGGCCTAGCTCAAGGACTTCCCGCGCCCGGCTGCATAGCCTGGAATCGTCACAACGGCGGACGACCAACGTTTCCGTCTTGGAGGGCCAGCAATGACTAGCCACAGTCGAACCATCGGCGCGGATACCGCGCTTGCCACGCCCAGCGGGTTGGGCGCGAATGCGATCAAGGACCTGTCACAGGGCCTCAACGCCCTGCTCGCCGACATGTTCGCGCTCTACCTGAAGAGCAAGAATTTCCACTGGCACGTCTCCGGACCGCATTTCCGGGACTATCACCTGCTTCTCGACGAACAGGCTGACCAGATCTTCGCCACGACCGACGCCATCGCCGAGCGGGTCCGCAAGGTCGGCGGAACGACCTTGCGGTCAGTGGGCCACATTGGCCGGCTGCAACGGATCGAGGACAATGACGCCGACTACGTCAGCGCCCACGACATGCTTGCCGAGCTGCAGGCCGACTCCCTCACGCTTGTGGCTCACATGCGCGAACTGCACGACCTGTGTGACCAGCATCGCGACGTCGCCACGGCCAGCCTGATCGAAGTTTGGATCGACGAGGCCGAGCGCCGCACCTGGTTCCTGTTCGAGGCCGGACGAAACGACGAACGGCGCTAGCGAGCCAGTGGTTACCCCGGGAAAAGGCGTGGTTGTAATGTCGGATACCGATCGAGGCTCAAGTGCAAGGCGTATGGCCACGGAAGTGGGGGACGCCGAGGCGCGCGCGGCGACCGAGCTCGACCGCATTTTGGATGAGGCGCTCCAGGCGACATTTCCCGCGAGCGATCCCATCTCAGTCACCTACCGGCAGCCGAAGCGTGCCGCGGAGAACTGACACGCTGGATCTCCGCGACAAACGGCTGACGCCGTTCACCCGCCGCTCTCAATCCGCAGAACTCGAATGGGTCGGTTGTCGAGACAGCAGAGCCGCGGCCTCGGTCCGGTTGCGGGCGCCGGACACCTTCAGGATGGCCTGAACATGCTGTTTTACCGTGGCGACCGAGATCATCAGTTCGCGGGCGATCACCTTGTTGCTCTTTCCGTCCTTCAACGCTTGAAACACGTCGAACTGTCGACGCGAGAGGTGCGCGGCCAGGTCAATGCCGCTCGCGCCGCGCGAATGCCCATGGAAGGGAGGTTCTTGCGGGAAGTAGGTCCCGCCAGCCGCAACCAGACCAATCGCAGCGGCGATCAGATCCGGACGGCTGGTGGCCGGAATATAACCGTGGACGCCTGACGCCATGGAATGTCTCATTCCCAAGCCCATGGCGCACTCACCAAAGACGACGACACGTCCCGGCGCGGCGCTGTCGACGAGGTCGGACAAGCTCTGTTGGTTGGCGACGCGCCGGCAGACGAGCCCGGCCACAACCAGGTCCACCGGCCGTGCGCCCAGCGCCACGCAGGCCTCCTCCACGGTGTCCGCCAACGACAGTTGCGCGGTCGGAAACGCCCCGCGCAGCAGATTTTCCAACGCGGCCCGAACCAGGGGGTGCTCGTTGACGAGAAGCAGTTGCATACTAGAGCGCGGTCATCGAACGACGCGTGGCGTCATGCCACCGGCCCGGTTTCGCCGCGTTTCGTATAGAATTCCAACGCTTCGAACGACGACCGTTGCCGATGATGTTCGCGATTCAAATGTTAAACAGAGCATTACCGTCATCAATTTTACGCCTTGGCGGACGACCAACAGGTGGGTTGCCAAAATCGTCCCGCCGTCTTCTTTTTCTACTGTTGCTCTGGTCTCCATATTGGGGCCGATGATTTGTGAGGCCAGTGCATTTTCTGCACGCGTCCATTCAACGACTGAATGGATCTGGCCCCGGTTCCGCAGGCCATGATGAATCTCAACACCTTCGATCTCAATCTGCTGCTGGTGTTCGAGGCCGTGCAGCGCCGGCGTAGTGTGACCAAGGCCGCCGACGATCTTGGTCTCAGCCAGCCGGCCATGAGCCACGCGCTCAAGCGCCTGCGGCTGCGGCTGAAGGATCAGCTCTTCATCCGCACGCCCGAAGGCATGACGCCCACACCGCGAGCCGAGCAACTGGCCGAGCCGATACACAGGTCGCTAATGGAGCTGCAGCGAACCCTGGAGGCCGAGGATTTCGTCCCCGAGACCGCCGACAGAGGCTTTAAGATCGCCGTCAACAACAGCGCGGCCATCGTCCTGGTCGATACGATCGCCTGTGATATCGCTCTGCGCGCGCCGAATATGCGCCTTGCGATCGTGCCTCGAGGCAACCTGGATGTGGCTGCGGCGCTCGACCTGGGCAGCCTGGATGTCGCCCTTGTCAGCCAACCTTCGCCCGGCGCTCGGTTCTCGGCGAAAGTACTGGCTGAGGATCACTGTGTGGTCGCCATGCGACGCGGTCATCCACTGGCGCGGGGTAAGCTGGAACCCGGCGCACTCGCCGCGGCTCCGCATCTGCGGATCTCGTCCAGCGATCACGATTTCAGCTTCGTGGACGAGGAACTCCAGGCGCGTGGGTTGAAGCGGACGATCGCGCTGGACGCGCCTTTTCTGTCGGCAGGCGCCATCCTCACCCAATCGGACATGGTCGTGATCATGGGGCGACGGGTCGCCGAAGCGCTTGGACGCGCCCATCCAATCGAGATCGCGCCATTGCCTTGTCCGTCGACCATCCAGCGCAGCGTCATGGTCTGGCACAGCCGCTTCGATGACCACCCCGCGCACAAATGGTTGCGCACGAGGATCGTCGCCGCCGCCGCGAAGTGGTGAGCGGCGCGCGAACGCTGCGCCCGCCGCTGTTCTCGTAGACCCGTCGCGATCTCAGTCCTCATCCGCGATCGTTCGCGAGCCCAATGTCACGACACTCGGCGGAAGCGGCCGGCCTTGGGCCATGCCGAGCCGCCTGGGTTTTCCGGCAGGCGCCCAGCGTCGACGCGGGCCTGGGTTGGTCATGTGGCTATAGCCGACTGGCCATTACCAATACAATTCATACCAAATGTATAGATCAAACTATTCAACGCAACCAACCCCCACTATACCGAATATGCCGATTCCGGGGAATTACTATTACTGTCTGTTAATGAGTAGATCGCTACGCTTTAGCGGTAAGTTCGACTTACTACATCATTTAGGTCATCGTCTATTTTATAATAGGCCGACGGCCTGTCGAGAACCCGGAGGGGGAAATGAAGAACGTTCCGATCATTGGAAAATTTCTGACGGTGCTCGCCCTGTTTGGCGTCTTCGTGATTGGGGTGGCCGTCTACTCGACAGGCCAGCTCAAGAAGATCGACACCGCCTACAGCAACATTATCGACGCCGGTCAGGCGGCGCCGCTCATGGCGCGCGGCAGCCGCGCGGTGCAGACGGCTCGGGCAAGCATCGCCGACCTGATGATCGCCACCAGCGATGAAGGCAATCGGAGCGCCCTCGCCGAACTGGCCTTATCCCGAAAGGCCGCTTCGGACTTCCTGGACCAGGCCGCGAAGGCCTCGCCGCCCGACGCCGCCGACATCCAGGCGCTGAAGGCCCAGAGTCTCGCGGTCATCGACAACGACTGCGCGGAATCGGTCCGCCTTGGAACAGCGTCGACAACGCCCGCGGACGTCTTGAAGACCCTGCCGGTGTTTGAGGCCAACTGTGTGCCAAAATTCGCGCCGCTCGAGCCGGCGTTTTCAGCCAAGACCGACGCGATGCTCAAGGCCGCCAACAAGGCCAGCGACGACCTGACCGCGACGACCAATGCGACGATCCTCGTGACCTACGGCGTGATCCTGGGCGGCCTCGCCCTCGTCGTGGCTCTGGCCTTCTTCGCGGTTCGTACCTGGGTCTCCACGCCGCTGAAGGGCTTGACCGGAATCATGGAGAGGCTGGCCAAGGGCGATCTGGCGGTCTCGATCGACGACGACAACCGGCGTGACGAGGTCGGCTCGATGGCCAAGACCGTCCAGGTGTTCAAACAGGCGGCGATCGAGAAGCAGCAACTGGAAGCGGCGGCCGTCGAGCAACGGCGGATCGCCGACGAAGAGCGCGCTCGCAACGAAGCCGAACGCGAAGCCGCGGCCAAGCAGCAGGCGATCGTGGTCGAGTCCCTCGCCACCGGCCTGGCCAGGCTCTCGGATGGCGATCTTGTGTTTCGCTTGAACGCGGCCTTCGCCGTTGAGTACGAAAAGCTCCGCGGCGACTTCAATGACGCCATGGACAAGCTCGAAGAGACCATGAAGGTCGTCTCCGGCAACACCGACGGCATCAGATCCGGCGCGGAAGAGATTTCTCAAGCCTCGGACGACCTGTCGCGCCGCACCGAACAACAGGCGGCAAGCCTTGAGGAAACCGCGGCGGCGCTGGACCAGATCACCGCAACGGTGCGCAAAACGGCCTCGGGCGCCAAGGATGCGAGTGACGTGGTCTCCGCCGCCAAGGCCGAGGCGGAGCACTCCCACGCCGTGGTCGCCGAGGCGGTCGAGGCCATGGGCGAAATCGAGCAGTCTTCGGGGAAAATTGGCCAGATCATCGGGGTCATCGATGAAATCGCTTTCCAGACCAACCTCCTGGCCCTGAATGCGGGGGTCGAGGCCGCCCGAGCGGGCGACGCCGGCAAGGGCTTCGCGGTCGTCGCCTCCGAGGTGCGGGCGCTGGCCCAGCGCTCGGCCGAGGCCGCCAAGGAGATCAAGGCCCTGATATCGGCCTCGTCTCAACAGGTTGGCCAAGGCGTGTCGTTGGTCGCCGATACCGGAAGAGCCTTGCAGTCGATCGTCACCCAGGTGGCCAAGATCGACACCCTGGTGCTGGATATGGCCGCCTCCGCACAGGAGCAGTCTACCGGGCTTCAGCAGGTCAACACCGCGGTCAACCAGATGGACCAGGTGGTGCAGCAGAACGCCGCGATGGTCGAAGAGCAGACCGCGGCCACCCACGCGCTGAAGCGCGAGACCAGCGAACTTGCGGCGCTGATTTCCGGCTTCAAGGTTTCCGCGGTCAAGGTGGCGAACCGGTCGGCGCCCAGACCGGTCGACGCCCGCGACCGCGCCACGCCGTCCCCGGCGCGGGCGATGGCCCGAAAGGTCGCCGCCAGTGTCGGCGCGGCGGTGGCGGTCGACGACGAATGGTCGGAGTTCTGAGGATGAGCCCCTCAACGCCTCATGGCTTCGCTCGCGAACTGATTTCCTTTTGCGTGGGCGTGCAGGAATTCTGTGTGGACATCATGGCCGTTCGTGAGATCCGCGGCTGGACTCCCGCCACGGCTCTGCCGGGCTCGCCAGACTTCGTGTGCGGCGTGATCAACCTTCGCGGTGCAGTCCTGCCGATCATCGACCTGGCTCATAGGCTCGGCTTCGGCGCCGCAAGCCCAACGGCGAAACACGTGATCATCGTGGTCGAGATCGGCGGTCAGGTGCTCGGTCTGCTCGTCGACGCGGTGTCCGACATTCTGACGGTGACCGATGATGTGGTTCAGCCCACGCCCGATGTCGCCTCAGACGCCGCCAAGTCCTTCGTGCGGGGACTCCTGGCGGCCGAAGGGCGGATGATCAGCCTGATCGGCCTGGACCATGTCGTGCCCGGGCTGGAGCTGGAGGCGGCATAGCGAGCTTGAACATACAGACCGCGCCGCCCCCACCAGCCGGGCGGCGCGGATGAGGGGGACCGACCCGTCCACCTCGCTCAGGAGCCTTCGGCTTCATCCCCATCCAGAGAGAGCTTCCCATGAGCATTCCGTATCCGGCCAACGACACCGCGCTGAAGCAACAGCTAGCGGCGCTCGAAATCGATCTGCAAAGCGCCTTGATCATCAGCAACGCCTTGCTGCGGGGCCTGAAGGCGACATCGTCCCCCATGCATCATGCTGTCGACCTGGCCTTAGGCGAAGCGCTGCAGGCCATCGCCACTGAAGATGGCCACGAGTCCGCCGCGGTCCACGCGATCGTCAGCGAAACCAGGGTGAGGCTGCGATCCGAGACCGGTCTCCAGGACCGTGTGGCCCACGATATCGAGCGGCTGATCGTCGAAAAAGCCTCCACGATTCAAGGCGATGACGGTGTGATAGTCGATCTCGGGCTGAGCCGGCGCAATCGTCGGCGCCCGTCGGCCAAGCCCACCTGAAGCTTCCAGCCGACGCTGCCCGAGCATCTTTGCCCCTGGACGACACGCCGCGCGCTCCCGACCGCAGGATCCACGGCCCGTTGAACACGCGGCGGCGACCGGTCAGAACGGATAATAACGCAGGCTGCCGAAGACGATGTTGTCGTTGATGACGGGCGTCAGGCCGTTGAGCCCACTGAAGGCATGTCGTTCGGTATAGGAATATTGGACACCGACCTGAACACGGCCGAAAGAGCCCTGGTAGATCTTGTCCCAGAAGCCAACCGTCCCTTGCTCGACGAAGTTGGTGGCCGCCGCGCAGGCGCCGCCTTCGGTGTAGCAGCCCGCGAGGTCCAGCTGCGGGCTGCCCCACCCGATGTTGGGCGCATAGGCTTGGCGACCTTCGCTCTCTTCGCCGGCGAACACATAGAGGTCGAGGGTCTTGGTGGCGTGCAGAGTGGCGCCCGCCAGCCAATCGGTCTCCTCGATCGGCTTGAGGCGGCCGCTGGGAGAGAAGGTCACGTCCGGCAGCTGTGAGGTGCCGTAGCGCCCGATCCCTCGTCCTGTCAGCATGCTGGCCTGGACGTCGATCAGATTGGGGATGACCGCGACGACTAGGCCGGCGCCGACGCCGCCGCCATAGACGGTCTGGTTGCTGTTTCCGATGCGCTCGTTGAACCCACGCCCCAGGCCAAACACTTCGGCATGAACGCTGCGGCCGGCGATCTTACCCTCATAGGCCGCCTTGCCGACCACATCGGGGATGTTGTTCAGCGAACTCGTGCCCGCGGTCGGGATGGCGGGGGCTCCCCCGCCGGCGTCGGCGGGCGCGGTGGCGCCGATGGCGCCGGCGTAGAGGCCCGTGCTGTTGGGAATGGCGACGATCACGCCGGCTGGCGGCGTTCCCGAAAACGTCGTCTGAGGGCTTTCGACCGAGAGGGCCAGCCAGAAGGTCTTGTTGAAATCCTTGGTGATGCGGATCTGGGGCTGGCGGGTCCAGACGAAGCCGGGAATGAACTGCGCGTCGATCATCGGCGGTGGAAGTTCATTGCGCGGCGTGATGCCGTTCGAATTCAGCGTCGCCAGCGACCAGGACTGTCCCGCCAGCAGATGCCAGCCGGAATTGTTCCAGTCGATGGTGGCGTACAGGTTGCGAAGGCGGGGATTGAAGGAGTTAGATTCGGTGTAGTTGGCTGACTGGGCCGCGCCCAGGAAGTCGATCTCGCCATACATGGCGACCTTGGTTCCAGGGTTGACGTCGCCCTGGACCAGCAGGGACATCCGGCTTTGGCGCGCGCTGAAGCGGTCCTCGCTCTCGTGGGACGCGGCGCTGTTTTTGAACGGGATCGAGGCGAACGGGGAGAACATGTCGCTCCCGAGCGCGCGCGAACGGTATTGGTTCGACAGCTCCAGGAACCCTCCGGGCGTGATCGTCAGCCCCTTGTAGTAGAGGGCGTCGCTGTTGGTCCTGGCCGCCTCGACCGCGTTCGCAACCTGGGTCGGGATGCTCTGAATGGCCGACGCTGCGGCCTGGGCGTCCTCGTCCTTGACGGTTTGGATCGTCTGCTGGGCGGCCGTGGCGGAGGCGGCGGCCTGTTGGACCTGAGCCTGGGTCTGCGCCTGGACCGCCGACTGAGCCTTGATCTGCTCTTGCAGGGTCTGAACCTGACCGCGCAGGTCCTGGACCTCGGCGGTCAAACTATTCAGGGCGCGCGAGGGGCCGGCGGGTCTGGACGGCGGATGTCGATGGGGGATTTTCTTGCCGTGACTTTCCGTCTCGGCGTGGGCGTTGAATCCAGACGCGAGCAGAAAGGCCGCGGCGGCGCATGCCATGGTTGAGGTCTTCATCGTGCGTCCCCTTCCTCACGGCCGCTCCTGGGCCGTCAATTCGACAACACGCTAGGGGCGGGGCCGTGGAGCCGTCTTTGGGACGCGCCTGAGTTGCGATGAGAAAGCCTGAGCCGCCCAAGGCGAAAATATCGCGCGGGGTTCGACGAAGCGCGGCGCTCAGTATCCGCTCTGAATTTCTCAGGAAATCTCAGGAACGCGCCAAGGACGCCGTTCACAACTGAGCAAACTCTGCCGGCAGGAGGCGATCCGATGTTCGACCTGTCCGACGTTCCCAACGCCGTTGACGCCGCCGCGCGCTACCTGCTGAAGCGCGTAGGCCTGATGCGCGGCCCCGTGGACGCGAGCGGCGGCCTGCGGGCGTCCGGCGTCCGGGCAACCGGGCGCTGTTTCAAGGATATCGAACCCGGTCGCCCCATACCGTTCGATTGCGCCGAATTCTACCGACCCGATGGAAGGCTGATTTGGGAAGAGGGAGTCAATGCGGATGTCTGACCGCTCACTCGGCTCGCGCGCGTCCGGCCTGATGGGCGCGGGTCGCAGACGCCACCGCAAATCCAATCCATCTCCAGACAGGAGCTGCAATCATGGTTGAGCTGGCCTTCGATCGCCGCCGTTTCCTCGTCGGCGGCGCTGTCGCCGGCGCCGCGGGCGTCGCCACAGCCGCCACCATCCATGACGGCGAACTTGGCGCGCCGCCCCAGACCTTCAATGGGGAGGTCCCGTGGCAGGAAGGAACCGCCGATGCGCCGCCCGGGGCCACCGGAACCGATTTCGTCTTTTTTACCCCCGCGGAGCGCACCTTCATCGAAGCTGCGGTCGATCGGCTGATTCCAAGCGATCCAGTCGGCCCCGGCGCGGTGGAAGCGGGCGTGCCCTTCTTCCTCGACCGCCAGCTTGCCGGCCCGTTCGGGCGCGGCGACCACTACTTCCTCGGCGGCCCGTGGCCCAAGGGCGCGCCGGAGCAGGGCTATCAGAGCCGCTTCAGCCCCGCCCAGCTCTATCGAGCGGCGATCCCCGCCATCGAGGACCACGTGGTCGCCCAATTCAACGGCGTCGCATTCGCCAAGCTGGCGGCGGGGGACCAGGACACGGTCCTCAAGGGGCTGGAAGCGGGGACCACCCCGCTCGGAGGCGGTGTCGACGCCAAGGCCTTCTTCGCCATGCTCCTGCAGAACACCAAGGAGGGCTATCTCTCCGACCCGATCTACGGCGGCAACAAGGACATGGCCGCCTGGAAGATGATCGGCTTTCCGGGCGCCCACTACGATTACAAGGAGTGGGTCTCCCGTCACGGAGAGCCGGTCCCCTACCCCACGGTGGGCTTCAAAGGCCGGCCAGGCTGGACGGAGCGCTAAGCCATGACCACAACCCTAAAACCCGTAGACGCCGTGCTGGTCGGCTTTGGCTGGACCGGCGCGATCATGGGCCAGCAGCTCTGTGACGAAGGCCTCAACGTCGTGGCGCTGGAGCGCGGCCCGTGGCGCGACACCTCCACCGACTTCGCCACCGGATTCGCCCAGGATGAGCTGCGCTACATGTGGCGCCATCACCTGTTTCAGAACCTTAGCGACGACACCCTGACCATCCGCAACAACACGAACCAGCAGGCGCTGCCTATGCGCCACCTGGGCTCGTTCCTGCTCGGCACCGGAGTCGGCAGCGGCGGGGTGCACTGGAACGGCCAGATCTGGCGCTTTCTCCCGTCGGACTTTCTTACCAAGAGCCATAACCAGCAGCGCTACGGCAAGAAGGCGGTCACCGACTACGACCTGACCGTCCAGGACTGGGGCGTCACCTACGACGAACTGGAGCCCTTCTATAACCAGTTCGACCAGCTGTGCGGCACCAGCGGCAAGGCCGGCAACCTGAAGGGCAAGATCCAGCCAGGCGGCAACCCTTTCGAGGGCTTCCGCTCACAGGAATACCCGACCCCGCCAATGCCCCAGACCTACGCGCCGACGCTGTTCGGCCAAGCCGCCGCAGGCCTTGGCCACCACCCCTTCCCGCATCCCACCGGCAATCTGTCCCAGCCCTATGTGAACCCGCTGGGCGCCCAGCTCGGCGAATGCACCTATTGCGGCTTCTGCGAGAAGTTCGGCTGCGGCAACTATTCCAAGGCCAGCCCGCAGACCACCGTCCTGCCCTACCTGATGGCCAAGCCCAATTTCACGTTGAGGACCGAGTGCGAAGTCCTCAAGGTCGAGCTGACTCCCGACCGCAAGCGCGCGACCGGCGTCACCTATGTGAACAGCGCGGGCGAGGAATTCTTCCAGCCGGCGGAGATGGTCATCCTCTCGGCCTATGTGCTGCAGAATGTGCGGCTTCTGCTGCTGTCAGGCATCGGCGAGCCCTACGATCCGAACACCGGGAAGGGACAGGTCGGGCGCAACTACGCCTACCAGACGATGTCCTCGGTGAACGTCTTCTTCGACGACAAGATTCTCAATCCGTTCATCGGCGCCGGCGCCCTGGCGACCGTGATCGACGACTTCAACGGCGATAATTTCGACCACTCCGGCCTGGGCTTCATCGGCGGCGCCTATGTCGCCGGGATGGTCACCGGCGGCCGGCCGATCGAGATGATCTACACTCCGACCGGCACGCCGGCTTGGGGCATGCAGTGGAAGCACGCGGCGGCCAAAAACTATCTCAGATCCTTCGCCATCAGCGTCCACGGCTCCTGCATGAGCCACCGAAGCAACTACCTCGACCTGGACCCGACCTACCGCGACATCCACGGCCGGCCGATGTTGCGCATGACGTTCGATTTCACCGAAAACGAGCACAAGATGTCAGACTATCTGACCGACCGCGCCGCCGAGGTGGCCCGGGCCATGAACCCGCGCGAGATCAAACTCAATCGTCGAACCGGCTCCTGGAACGTCACGCCCTATCAGACCACCCACAACACCGGCGGCGCGATCATGGGCGAGAGTCCGCAAGACAGCGTCGTGAACAAATACCTCCAGGTCTGGGACGTGCCCAACGTCTTCTCGCTTGGCGCCGGCGCCTTCCCGCAGAACGCCGGCTACAATCCGACCGCGACCGTGGCCGCGCTGACCTATCACGCCGCCGCCGCCATCAAGTCGCAGTATCTGAAGGCGCCCGGCGCCTTGGTGCAGGCTTAAGGCGATGGATCGCAATCACCTTCGCGCCGGGCTGATTGGACTGGCCGTCATCCTGACGGGATTGGCGAGCTGGGCGACCAGCCCCAATCCCCCGTTGCCTGCCCACCCGGTCAGCAGCGCCACGCCGTCGTCATTGCTCGTCCAGCCCATCGCCGATACGACTCCCAACGCGGCGCAGCTGCGGCGCGGCCAAAGCCTGGCGATCGCCGGCGACTGCATGGCGTGCCACGTGCGCCCCGGCGGTCAGGCGTTCGCCGGCGGCCTGGGGCTGAAAACGCCATTTGGGGTGATCTATTCCGCCAACATCACCTCCGACCGGGAGACCGGGATCGGCGGCTGGACCAGCGACCAGTTCTATCGCGCCATGCACAATGGCATCGGCGCCCATGGCGAGAACCTCTACCCCGCCTTTCCCTATCCATGGTTCAGCAGCGCCAGCCGCGCCGATGACGACGCGATCCTGGCCTATCAGAAGACGACGCCCGCCGTCAGCTATCGGCCTCCCGGCAACCGCCTGCTGTTTCCGCTCAACTTCCGCTTCATGGTGAAGGGGTGGAACCTGCTGTTCTTCCGGCCCCATGACTTCCAGGCCGACCGCGGCCAGTCGGCGGAGTGGAACCACGGCGCCTATCTCGTCAAAGGGCTCGCCCACTGCGGCGATTGCCACACCCCGACCAACTTCCTCGGCGCCAGCCAGTCCAATCGAGTGCTGCGCGGCGGCCTGGTCGACACCTGGGTGGCGCCGGATCTGACGGCCAATGTTCGCACCGGCCTCGGCGGCTGGAGCGTCGACGATATCACCGAATATCTGAAATCCGGCCGCAACGCCCATGCCGGCGCCGGCGGACCGATGGGTGAGGCGGTCTCCGATTCGACCTCCCTCATGACCGATCAGGATCGCCACGCCATCGCCGTCTACCTCAAGAGTCAGCCGGCCAGTCCGGACGGCGCATTGCCGGCCGCGGACCCCGGCGCGATGCGGCGAGGCGCGGCCATCTATTCGGACGCCTGCGCGTCCTGCCATCTGGAGGATGGCGTGGGCCAACCGCAGTTCTTCCCACCACTCGGCCATAACGCCATGCTGCAGCAGGCCGACCCGACCGGGCTTGAGCATGTGGTGCTGGCGGGAAGCCGGATGGGACCGACCGCGACGCGTCCGTCGCCCTTGACCATGCCCAGCTTCGCCTGGAAGCTCACCGACGGCGAGATCGCCGACGTCTCTACCTATATCCGCAACAGCTGGGGCAACCGGGCGACGCCCGTCTCGACCTCAAAGGTTCGCGACCTGCGCCGTCATCTCGGCCTTAGGACCATCCACTACACTGTCAATTCCGGCGATCAGGGGTGATGCGATGATCTCAGTTGCAAGGGTTGGCGTCGGCCTGGCGGCGCTCGCCGTCCTGTCATTCGCCCCGATGGCCGGCGCGCAGTCGAGCGCGGTGCACAAGACTACGCTCCAGGATCGTCCCTTCCCGGCGCCCCAATACCACACCGCCACTGTCCGGACCGTGGTCGACCCGGGCGGCCAGGTTATGCCCCACACCCATCCAGGGCTCGAGGTAGGCTATGTCCTCGGCGGCCGCGCCGTCGTGAAGATCAGCGGCCTGCCGCCGCTGTCCTTGTCCGCCGGCGACAGCTTCGCCGTCCCGCGGCGGACGGTTCACAGTGTCGAGAACACAGGGCCAGGCGCGCTGACGATCCTCTCCACCTATGTCGTCGACAAGGATCAGCCGATCGCTTCGCCGGCGCCCTGACCGCACTGCTGCGCGACGGCGGGGCCAGTCCGCCAGCTAATCAGAATCGCCGCCAGGTCGGCAGACTTGGGTCAGCCAGCCTCACATCCACGGGGCCGACACCGAATACTGCAATCACCACCGGATCGGCGACGCCGCTGGGCACGCCATCGTAGTGGAAGGTGCGCGCGGCGCGTTTGACATAGCCGCCCGCCGGCACCGGCGTCGCGAGCCGCGGGGTGAAGTCATCGCCGCTGTTCACCCACCAGGTCCCCGAGACGACGACCTGGATGCGATCGGTGGCGTAGCTGTGCGGCGCGCTGAACCAGCCGGGGTTCCACTTCATCATCACCAGATAGGGACCCGGTTTGTTGAGGTCTCCATAGAGGGTGGCCACCTCCCCGCTGCCAGGCGGCAGACCTTGCCAGGGCTGGAAGTCGATGTCGCCGTGCTGCAGGACGAAGGTCTGCGCCGGATCGCGCTCGGAAGCCTCGGCCGAGGCCGCCAGGACCGCGGGAAGAAGCGACGACAAGAGGAATGTGCGGCGGTGCATTGAACTCTCCTGTTCCTGTCCTGGGCGGTGGCTTTCGCCGGAGACCATGGACGTGGTGCGTTCGAACCCGTGGCAGGTTCACGCACAGCTAGGCTTGCAACAGCCGGCCCTTGGGTCCTTCGCCCGTTCTTGTCACGGCTCGATCGAGGCGGTCCGAGCTGATCGCCGCGTGGCGGCTGGTGACGGTCTCGCATTCGCTGCTCACCGCGAGCTTTTCCGCCGCATAGGCGCGCATGGTCTCAAGCAGCCGATAGCGCGAGACCGGACCGCCGACGTCCGCGGTGACGAGAGACTTGGCCACCAAACTCGCCAGGAGTTCGACGATATCGCCGGCGGCGGCCTCCCCGAGGTTCACGACCCGGGTCGCGGCGTCGAGCGTGAAATCACCGGTGAAGACGGCGAGGCGGCGCATGACGACGCGCTCGGCCTCGGTCAGCAATTCGTAGCTCCAATCAAGAGCCGCCCGCAGCGTCTGGTGGCGCGCCGGCGCGGTCCGTCGCCCCTCGGTGAGCAGGCTCAATCGGTCGTTGACCCGGGCGGCGAGACCCTCGACGCCAAGCGCGGTGGCTCGGGCGGCCGCCAGCTCGATCGCCAACGGAATTCCATCGAGCCGTCGGCAGATCAACGCCGCCGCCGCCGCAACCCGCGCGTCGAGCTGGGAGGCGGGATCGGCCGCGCGGGTGCGCTCGATAAAGAGCTTCGTGGCGCTGTATTGCAGCACGTCCTCCACGGAATCCGAGCCCTCGGGTGGCGCGTCGAGCGCCGGCACGCGATAGACCCATTCGCCCTCGGCCCTGAGCGGCTCCCGGCTTGTCGCGATCACGTGCAAGCGGCCATCGGCGTGCAGGACGGTTTCAGCCAGGACCGCCGCGGCGTCGATCAGATGTTCACAGTTGTCGAGCACGAGCAGCATGCGCCTGCAGCCCAGCGCGCCGGCGAGGTGCTCCGGCGAGGCGGAGTCTGCGTCCAGCCCGAGCGCCGAGGCAACGGTGGAATAGACGAGGCTGGGATCTGAAAAGGAAGCCAGTTCCGCGATCCAGACGCCATGCTCGAATGTGGGCGACAGTTGACGCGCCAATTCGATCGCCAGTCGGGTTTTGCCGATGCCCCCGGCGCCGACAAGCGTGACCAGCCGGTTCGCCTCCACAAGCGCCGCGACATCCGCGAGATGGGTTTCTCGGCCGACGATATCCGACGCGGGCGCCGGAAGATTGTGCGTGTTCGGCCTTTCATCCAAGCGAATGAGCGGCGTGACGCCGCGATCGAGACCGCCGTCCTGGGGCTCTCTCGAAGCGGAGCGGCTCTCGGGCGTGGTCTCCGCGACGAAGCGATAGCCACGCCCGGACACGGTCTTGATGAATTCCCGATCCGGCCCCAAAGCCTTGCGCAAGGACGATATCTGGAATTGCAGGTTGTTTTCCTCGACCGTCGTGGTTGGCCACACTCGGCTCAGGAGTTCGTCCTTGGTGACAAGTTCTCCGCGGGCGTCAATCAGGACACTGAGCACTTCCAGGGCTCTATTCCCGACCGCCACGGGAATGCCACTCGCCGTGAGCTCGCGGCTGTGAACCACGAAGCGGAACCGGCCGAAGACAAGCGCGTAAGGCCCCGAGCGGTTGGACTGAGCCTCTGCAAAGGACAGCAGTTGCCCCGACCAGCCCTCGGACGTCTCATCAGCCGACGCCCAGACCGGTCGAACTGGCTGAGTCCCGGCTCCAGGTGAGCCAGCCAACGGAATTGCGGTGGCCATGGTCATCTTGTGCTCCCGTTCGCATTGTTCTGTCCCGCGACTACGCGAATGAACCCAAGCAGCTCGTCCTCGCTAAACGGCTTGGTCAGGTAGCCGAGCACGCCGGCGTTGAGTGCACGCACGCGTGTGTTTTCGTCCGGGTGAGCCGTGATCAGAATAGTAGGTATCGGCACGCCGTCGGCGACGAGCCGACCGTGCAGCTCGAGCCCCGTCATGCCTGGCATCTGCACGTCCGCGATCAGGCAGTCGGTACGAGCCCGATGCTCCGAATTCAGCAGGCTAGCGCCCGACTCGAAGGTCTGGACCAGATAGCCATGTGCCTTCATCAGACGCCCCATCGCCTCTCGAACGGACGCATCATCGTCGACGATCGAAATCAGGAATTTAACCGTCAACGCGTCACGCTCACTCGCCTGTATCATCTCACCGCAGACCATAAATCGGGGGGGAGGCCGCGAGCTATTGGACGTGTGGTGAATTCGCTCGCCGCCAAGCCCGGTCGGCTAGCACCAAGGGGCTAGATGACCGGGCCCCAGTCGCTAGGGTGCGAGCGCCGTCTCGTCCGAAATCGCATAGTGCGGCAGAAGGCTCGAACCCACGCCGCCAATGCTCAGCCGACGGAATCAGCCGCGACCGGCAGCGTGAACTGGAGAGTTGTTCCTTGAGGCGAATTCGGCTCCGCCCACAGCCGCCCTCCATGGGCCTCGACGATTGAGCGGCTGATCGACAGACCCATGCCGGTTCCATCGGCCTTGGTGGTGAAAAACGTCTGGAAGATCTGATCGGCGCCTTCAGGGGGCAGCCCCATGCCGGTATCGCTGATGGAGACCATGACCTGTCCCGCGTCCGTCGATCGCGATCTGATCGCCAGTTCACGGACGCCTTCGACCTCCTTCATCGCGTCGATGCCGTTCATGATGAGGTTCATGATCACCTGCTGGATCTGCACGTGATCGCCCATGATCCCGGGAAATCCCGCTGCCAGCCAGGTGCGGATCGACACCGAATATCGGCTGGCCTCGCTTTCCAGCAGGACGACCGTATTGCGAACGACCTCGTCCACATCGACCAACGCCTTCTGCGGGACGCCGGTTTTGAAAAACTCGCGCGTTCGGCTGACGATTTGCGCGGCCCGCGTGCCCGCGCTCACGATGGCTTGGACAGCCTCGCGGGCCTCCTCGAGATTCGGCGTCTCGCCGGAGAGGAAACGCAAACAGGCGTTGGCGTTGGTGACGGCGGCGGTGATCGGCTGATTGACCTCGTGCGCCAGGGCGGCCGTCAGCTCCCCCATGGTGTTTACGCGGCTTGCGTGAGCGAGATCCGCCTGCGCCCGAAGAAGCGCCTCCTCGGCTCTTTTGCGGTCGGTAATGTCCATGGTGGCGCCGATGATTGTGCCGACGCCGCTGAACTCCGGACCCGCTGGCGCCCTCAAGCTTACGACGACCTTGATCCTGCCGTCGGGCATCACCAGCCTATACTCGACCGGCGGCTGAACCCCATCGTCCCTGCGAAGTCGATCGTCCGGTGTCGCGCTTGCGAATTGCCGCATACGATCCCTGTCATCGGGATGGATGCGCTGTATCGCCCGTTCCACCGAGGGCGGTTCGCTTTGATCATATTCGAACACACGAAACATCTCATCAGTCCAAATGGATTCACCAAAAGGACCGTCCAAAATATAGCTGCCTGTGTGACTTAGCTTTTGCGCCTCAGATAAGAGGGTTTCACTCATCTTCAGCTTTTGCTCCGCCAGCTTTCGATCAGTGACATCGATCATATTTCCTACATATTCCACCAAATTACCGTCAGTATCGAGAGTCGGACTGGCAGTGCTTTCTGCATATCTGACAGAACCATCGGGCAACATTATTCTAAATTCATAGGCCCAGGTTACCCTGTCATCGATCGCCTTGGTTCTCTGCTCCCCGATCGAATGCCGGTCTTCTGGATGAATATACTCTCGAAGAAAATCTATGGCCGGCTCCTCAGCATCGAGATCCCGCCCCAGGATTCGGAGCAACTCGGGCGAGGCCTGCATACTTCCCGAGAACGGATCCAGCACGAAGCTGCCCATGCGGCCCAGTCTCTGGGCCTCGTGCAAATGGGCCTCGCTTCGGCGAAGGTCGTCTTCGACCTGTTTACGATCGTTGTTTTCTCGCTGCAGATCGAAATAGAGCCGCGCGTTTTCCAGCGAGATCGCGGCCTGTGAGGCCAGCATCTCAAGCAAGGCGACCCGGCCGGACGTAAAGGCGTGTGGTGTCAGATTGTTCTCGAGATAGAGGGCGCCGACCAGGTTCCCCTGGTTGACAATTGGCAGGCACAGGACCGACCGGGCGCCTTTCCGTCGCACATAATCGTCTCCCGAATACAGATTCGCGGCTGTGGCGTCATCGAGGACCACCCTCTCACGCGTCCGGACGACGTAATGAAGAATGGACAGGGGCAGATCGGAAGCGGCGACGCCGGCTTCTCGAACGGCGACCTCAATCCCTTCGGGCCCGGTGACGGCCACAGCCTCTGTCTTCAGTTCGCCGTCCCGCAGAAGAATAAGCAGGCCTCGCTCGGCGCCCGCATGCTCCAGCGCAATCCGGATCAGCTTCTGGATCAGTTCGGGAAGCCGGATTTCGCTCGAGAGCGCCTGCGACGCTCTCACGATCGTATCGACGTCCTGCCGTTCGATTGGTGGGCTGGCCACGGCTTTCAAAGAAGGCGTAATCGGCGTGTCGCGGACGTGGGGATATAGCTGTTCGAGTTGTCTTACCTTGCCTTGCGCGCCCCAGCGCAAGTAGCAGTGACGCGCACCATGCAGATAATTCTGTGCAATGGAGTCGATACTGCGGGAGGCATAGAATCGCGCGGCCACCTCCTGCGCCAGGCCCTCGTTCTGCACGAAGCCATTCTCTCGCGCCGATTGAATGGCCTGTTCGTATAGACGCATGGCGTCGGCGTCTCGCCCTTCGATCCGGGCAATCTCGGCCGACACGAGCGAATGCTTGTCGGCGAAGGTCGACGGGCAGCTTTCGGCCCATTCGTTCAATTGCGCCTGGTGCGCGGTCAGGCGTTCTCGCCACCCTTGCTGCTCGTCGGCCGGCCCGTCCTCACAGAGCGCCGCCAGCGCCAATGCGGCGTAGAAGTAGTAGTCGAAAAGAGCGAAATGGGCGGTCGATGACCAGAGCAGGGCCTCCGCCTGATTGGCCGCCGCGAGCGCCTCGGCGTAGTTCCCCGCCAAGAAACACGCCTTCACTTTCGTAATCCAATACCAGCAGGCCACAGTGGACATGCCGCCGCCGCTCAGCCGCGCCTCGAACGCCACCTCGTCGAACTGATCGCCACTGAGGGTGGACAAGGTCGCCGTGCGGCCTTGCATGGCCGCGACGAAGCGTTGCTGGGGCACGACGATGTCTTCCATGTCGCGGAACTTGCTCTTGTGCACGAAATCGACGGCGACCTCGGACTCCCGCCACACGGCATCCAGCGGGTCGTTGCGCAGGAGACTGAGTATGACGATGTGGTACATGCCGTAGCAGCCATAAGTGAGGTCACCAGACCCCATCGCGGTGTGAAGAGATTCCCGGATGAAGCCGATCGAAGTCGCCAGCGGATGCGTCCAGAAGGCCGCTATCCCCATCCCATCCTGGACCTTCGCTCGGTAGGCGAAGAAGCCATGCTTCTCGACCAGGTCGCACCCGAGCTTGGCGAGACGAAAGCCCTCGGGGTAACGCCGAAAGATCGGACCGAGGCCGAACCCAAGAAACCCACAGGCGTGCGCGAAAGCCCCGTTCACGCCGTGCCGGACGCCAAGGTTCACCGTCAGGCAGAGTTCCAGGCAATACAGGTTGCGATCGATCACGTAGGCGGCGTTCGATAGCGAGCACAACAGGCGCGTGACGGCCTGCAGTTCCGGATCCTTCATCACTGGCAGGTCGATCAGGGCTTCGATCGGGCGTCCGTTCAGGTTGCTCCAGATCTTCTCGTATTCGGCCTGAACCTGTTCCCAGCTCGGGTGAGCCGGCATATCGATATCGAACAGCTTCAGGCACGCCAGGGCGCTGTCGACAGCTTGCTGGTTTTCGGATTTCACGATGTGAAGCAGGACCTTCAGCTCATAGACAGCCGCCAGCTCGACTTTCGACGCGTCCCGCTGGAGCAGCTCCGCAAACAGCTGCTCCGCCCGGTCGAGTTCACCGGTCAGGAAATCGCACTCGGCGCGTTCCAGCCGCAGGTGGAACATGAGATCATGCTGGCCGGTCCAATCCGCCTCATCGAGCAAGGCCATGCCAGCCGCGAGATAGACGATCGCCGACGCATAGGCGCATGACGCCTTGGCCTTGCGGCCGGCGCGCAGATGCAACGTCGCCACCCGCACCCTTTCATCCCGGTCGGCCAGCCGATCGCCGCCGCGGTTGAACTGGCTCGCGACATCGAAGATCTGCTCGCCGAGGTCATCCCCCGCCAGGTTGGCCAGCAACATGCGACCGATGCGCAAGTGGGCCTCAGGGCGGCGTTCTTCGGGGATGAGCGAGTAGGCCGCCTGCCGAATGCGGTCGTGCAGGAAGGCGTAGGCGCTCTCCCGGCGGACGATCAGGCCTGCCTTGACGGCTTCCCTCAGCGCCGTCCGCGTGACGTCCTCGGTTTGTCCCTGAACCAGGGCCAGCACGGGGAGGTCGCCGGACTTGCCGAGGCAGGCGAGCTGTTTCAGAGCATCGCGAGCCGCGTCGGAAAGTCGACCTAGCTTTCCCGCCATCAGGTCGACGACATTTTCGGTGTAGCTCTTGGCGCGAATGCGATCGATGTCCCAGCGCCAAGTCATCGTTTCCGAGTCGAATACCAGCAGGGCTTCGTCGGCGAGCGAGGCAAGGAACTGAATTACGAAAAACGCATTGCCTCTGGTCTTTTCGTGCAACAGCCGGGCGAGCGGTCGGGCGAGCGGCAGTCCGCAATGCAGCGCATCGGCGACAAGTTGGCCGACCTGACCGATCAAGAGCGAATCGAGCACGATCTCGCGGACATCCGAATTGGCTTTGCGGATCGCCTCGATAGCCGATGTCAGTGGGTGCGAAGGGCCGACTTCGTTGCCCCGATAAGCCCCGACGATCAGCAGACTCCGGACCTCGGGGTGGGTGGCTAGATGCTCGATGAGCTCCAACGTCGCTGTATCCAGCCACTGCAGGTCATCCAGAAAGAGCGCGAGCGGATGGTCCTCGCGTGCAAACACGCCAAGGAAACGACGGAACACCATCTGAAACTGGGTTTGGGCATCCTGGGGCGCCAGGTCAGCGACGGGCGGCTGCTTACCGATCACAAGCTCCAGCTCTGGGACCAGGTTCACGATCAGCTGGCCGCTCGCGCCAAGCGCGTCATTCAACGCCTGTCGCCATTCGCGAAGCTCCGCTTCGCTCTTACCCAGCAGCTGCCGAACCAGGCCCTGGAACGCTTGGGCAACGGTCGCATACGGAATGTCGCGCATGTACTGGTCGAACTTGCCCGAAGCGAACAGGCCGCGCGGCGCGACCAGCACCTTATGCAACTCGTTCACCACCGAGGATTTGCCGACGCCGGACTCGCCGGAAATGAACACGACCCCCGTTTGGCCGAGGGCGGCGACCCGGTCGAAGGCAGAGAGCAAGGTTTCGATCTCGGCGTCGCGCCCGTACAGCTTTTCCGGGATACTCAGCCGGTCCGGAACGTCCCGCGCGCCCAGGGGAAACGGATCGATGCGCCCCTTTGATTCATAGAGCGCCAAGCACCGGACCAGATCGGCCTCCAGGCCGGCCGCGGTCTGGTAGCGTTCCTCGGCCGTCTTCGCGAGCAGCTTCATGACGATCGCCGACAGCTGGGCCGGTATCCCGGCCACGCGCGCATCGGGCGCTACGGGCTGTTGAGCAATGTGGCAATGGATCAATTCCATCGGGTCGGACGCGATGAAGGGCAGCGCGCCCGTCAGCAGCTCGTACAGCGTGACCCCCAGCGCATAGAGGTCGCTGCGGGAGTCCATCGACCGGTTCATCCGGCCGGTCTGCTCGGGCGCCATGTAGGCGAGCGTGCCGGCGATCACCTCCGGCGGATCGGGATCTGGACGTTCGCGGGGCGCGAGGGAGGCGATCCCAAAGCCGGTGAGCCAGACGCCGCCGCGCGCCTTATCCACCAATATATTCGCGGGGTTGATGTCCTTATGGACGAGGCCCCGGTCATGGGCCTTGCGAAGCGCGCCGGCGAGCGGGATCGCGATACGCAGAAATTCCAAGATATCCCAAGGTCGACCGCACAGCTGGTCGAGCGGCTCGCCGCCAGGATCCGCGAGCACCAGAGCCATCCGGTCGCGGTGGCGGGTCAGCGCAATGGGCGGCGCGGCCCACGCAAGGTCCAGTTCGGCCCTGAGGGCGTATTCGTGTTCGATCCGCCGCAAGACTTCGGCTGAGGCGCTTCCTGTTTTGGGAGCGACAACGAGGACAGGGGTCCGGCCCTCGCTGGCGCCACGGTGCAGTATGAGGTCGCTCTCGCGCAATGGCGACAAATCGTAGTGCGATAGATCCGTCACGGCCTTCTCCGCGCAGTGTTGGCGACCGCGGCCGCGCCTGCCCCTTAGAATTCGCTCTCGCTCGTCAATCCATCAACCCATTAAAAGCGCGCGAGTGAGGCCCCCGGCCGCGGATATCCATTCAATCGGCTGGAGTCAGTCCAGGCTCTTCGCCTGCCCTCGCCGAGGCCTGGGCCTCGTTTTACTGGCGCCGCAACCGGAGTCGCCGCGATACTTTTCTTGGTGCAAAACCACGGTATCGTCTGGAAGATCGGCAGCGTATTCGGTTCAGCAAATGATTTCGCGTTGGGACGTTCAGATGGAAAAGACTGGCTCCTGCGAACGTCAGAAGCCGCACCATGGCTGAAGCGCCAGCCACCGTCATCGTGATCGATGATGATCAGGACGTGCGGGATTCCCTAGGGCGCCTACTACGGTCTGTGAGCCTTCAGGCGCGACTGTATGGTTCGGTCGCTGAATTCTTGAGCGTCGGGAGGCCTGACGGCCCGACCTGTCTGGTGCTCGATGTCCGTCTGCCAGGCCAGGGCGGACTGGATTTCCAGCGCGAACTTTCCAGCGCAAGCATTCAAATGCCGATCGTCTTCATCACCGGCCACGGCGACATCGCCATGTCGGTTCAAGCGATGAAGGGCGGCGCCATCGAATTCCTGACCAAGCCCTTTCGCGACCAGGATCTGCTCGACGCGATCCGGTCCGGCCTGGACCGGGATCGCATTCAACGCGAAAGAGAAATGGCGACCGCTGCGATTCAGGCTCGCTTCAACACGCTGACGCCGCGCGAACGCGAGGTGATGGCCTTGGCGGTGACGGGGCGCCTCAACAAGCAGATCGCGGCCGAGATCGGCGTCAGCGAGAACACGGTGAAGATCCACCGCGGAAACGTCATTCGAAAGATGGCCGCCGCCTCATTGGTGGACCTGGCCATGATGGCCGAGAAGCTGAAGAGTTTGCCCGGGACGCGGTAGCGGCGAAGCGACGGCGGGATCGAGAGCCTCGTCCGCCTTTACACGCGGGACATCGCGGCGCGCGCCGGCCGGCGGGTGATCGTCCCCTCGCAACTCCAAATCGGATTGCCGCGATCGAGGCTGCGTCGCCATCAGCAAATGCTCAGGTGATCTCACGACAGCTCAGCGATCGCTCAAGGACTTGGGCCGCCGTCCTCGGCTATCCGCCGCGCCACAGCCGAGATTTGTAACGTGAAGGGGCTCGCGATGAGCACGATGGAGGTCGCCGAACGCCCGATCAAGGGCGCTTCTCCTGAACAGGATGCGCCTGCCCACGGCCCACGGCGGGCGAAGCGCAAGGGCCTGACGCCTCGGATGGCTGTCACGACCGGCGCTGTCGTCGCGCTCGCCGCCGCTGGTGTTGCGGGCGCCCATTATTGGACCCATGGCCGGTTCGTGCAGACGACCGACGACGCCTATGTGAAGGCCGACTCCAGCACGATCGCGCCGAAGATCTCAGGCTATATCGACAATCTGCTGGTGAACGACAACCAGGCGGTCGAGGCCGGACAGGTGCTGGCCACGATCGACGATCGGGATGTTCGCGCCGCCTTGGACGAGGCCAGCGCCAACATCGCCGCGTCCTCGGCTTCCGTCGCCAATTTCAATGCACAGATCGCCGCCCAAGGCTCCCTGATCCAACAGGCCGATGCCAACGTCGCTGCGGCCCGCGCCGCGCTGGCCCTGGCCCAGCGCAACGATGTTCGCCGCCAGAAGATGGCTCAAGTGGGCTACGGCAGTTCCGAACAAGCCGACGACGCCTCCACCGACGCGCACGAGAAGGCGGCGGAGCTCGACCGGCTGATCGCCGCCGCCTCAACGGCGCGCCAGCAGATCGCCATCCTGACGACACAGCGCGATCTCGCCCAGGCCCAGCTGGCCCGCGCCCAGGCCGCCCAACACCAGGCGCAACTGAACGTCAGCTACGCCACCGTCACGGCGCCGATCGGCGGGACCGTCGGCGCGCGCACAGTGCGCGTCGGCCAATACGTCCAGGCCGGGACCCAGCTGATGGCCCTGGTGCCTTTGCGGAAGGTCTATGTGGTCGCCAACTTCAAGGAGACCCAGCTCAGCGGGGTTCAACCTGGCCAGCCGGCGCGGATCAAGGTCGACACCTTCCCCCGTGACGACATCACAGGTCGCGTCGACAGCCTGGCGCCGGCCAGCGGCTTGGAATTCGCCCTGCTACCGCCCGACAACGCCACCGGCAACTTCACCAAGATCGTTCAGCGCATACCGGTGAAGATCGTCTTCGCTGCGAAGGACGCGCTGTCGGGCCGCCTGCGCCCGGGCATGTCGGTGAAGGTCTCGATCGACACCAAGGCCGCGCGGCCATGAGCCTGGCCAACCCCGTCATGGGTTCCGGCCGCATTGCGGCGGACCCTGACGCCGTTCCGCTGAAGACCTGGATCGCGGTTGTCGGCGCGGCGCTGGGCGCCTTCCTGGCGATCCTCAACATCCAGATCGTCTCTTCGTCGCTGTCCGATATCCAAGGCGCGATCGGCGCCGGCTCGGACGAGGGCGGCTGGATCACCACCGCCTATTTGGTGGCCGAGATCATCGTCATCCCGATCAGCGGCTGGCTCTCCCGGGTGTTCTCGATGCGCACCTATCTGCTCGTCAACACCTTCATGTTCCTAGTGTTGAGCGTGGCCTGCGCCTTCGCCACCAACCTCAGCCAGATGATCGTGATGCGGGCGATGCAGGGGTTCGCCGGCGGGGTGCTGATCCCGCTGGCGTTCAACATCATCATGACCAGGCTGCCGCCGTCCAAGCATGCGATCGGCCTGTCTATCTATTCGATCTCGGCGATCTTCGCGCCCTCGATCGGACCGGTGATCGGCGGCTACTGCAATGACACCTTCGGCTGGCAGTCGATCTTCTACGTCAACATCCTGCCTGGCGTGCTGATGTTCGCGATGTTGTGGTTCTCGCTCGAGGCAGAACCGCGTCAGATGAACCTGCTTCGGCGCGGCGACTGGCTGGGCATCGCGACCATCGCCGTGGGCCTGGGCTGCCTGGAGACGGTGCTTGAGGAGGGCGACAAGGACGACTGGTTCGGATCGGCCTTCATCGTTCGGCTGACCGTTGTCGCGACCGTTTCCCTGGTTGCGTTCGTCGTCTTCCAGCTGGTGCGCAAAAATCCGCTGCTGCACCTGCGGCTGCTCGCCCGCCGTAACTTCGGCCTCGGCACCATTGGCAATTTCTTCTTCGGCTTTTCGATGTACGGCTGGCTCTACGTCGTGCCGCTTTATCTGGCGCGGATCCAGGGCTATGACGCCGAGCAGATCGGCGGCGTCCTGATTTGGATCGGCTTGCCCCAGCTGGTCATCCTGCCGCTGCTGCCCAAGCTCATGCAGCGGGTCGATCCGCGCCGCCTGGTGGTCGTCGGATATGTGCTGTTTATCGGCGGCAGCCTGCTGGCCGCCGGCATGTCGAACAACTTTTCGGGACCGCAGTTCATCGCCTCCAGCCTGGTGCGCGCGGTCGCCCAGGCGATGGTGATGACGCCGCTGTCGGCCATCGCCGTGGCCGGAATAGAGCGTGAGCACGCCGGATCGGCTTCGGCCCTGTTCAACATGATCCGCAACCTCGGCGGCGCCATCGGCATCGCGGTGCTGCAGACGGTGATGACCGCGCGCGAGCATTTCCATTCGGTGGTCTTGACCGCGCAGGTCGCGACGCTGGAGCCGGCGACGCGAGGCCGGCTGGCTCAGCTTACCCAGATGTTCATGACCCGCGGCGTCAGCGACGCCGGCCTGGCCAGGCACGAGGCGATCGTCGCGGTGGGCCAGACCGTCCATCGGCAAGCATCGATCATGGCCTTCAGCGACACCATCATCTTCCAGAGCGTCCTTCTCGGTCTGGCGCTCTTGGCGATCCTTTTCCTCAAACGGACGCAGGCACAATCCGCCGGCGGAGCGCACTGAAATGGCGACCTTCGACATCAACATCACGAATGGCGGACGCGCAGGCCGCGCCAAGCCCGGCCTCGCTCTGGCGCTGCTCTCGACAGCCGCTCTCGCCGGCTGCGCGGTCGGTCCGAAATATGTCCCGCCGGCGCCGCCCAGCGAACAGGTCTATACCGCCCAACCGGCAACCGATCTCGCCAGCGCCGGCCCAGGCCAGCCAGAGCAGACGATCGCGATGGACGCGCCGTCACGGTCGGACTGGTGGACGCTGTTCGGTTCACCGGAGCTCAACCAGACCGTGGCGCTGGCCTTGGCGAACAACCGCACCATCGAGGCGGCGCAGGGCCACCTAGCGAGCGCCGCCGAACAGATCGCGGTCGCGCGCGGCGGCCTCTACCCGCAGATCGACGCCGCCGCCGGCGTCAGCGGCAACCAGTACGGCACCTCGTTCCTGGGCCCCGAAGCCTTCACCTTCCCGCGCTTCGGCGCTTATTCGGCGGGCGCGGCGATCAGCTATGATCCGGACGCCTTCGGCGGGGTGCGCCATTCGATCGAGTTCGCCTCCGCCAACGCGGCCGCCCAGCGCGAGGCGCTGAACGCCGCGCGGATCAATGTGGCGGGCGATGCGGTGATAGAGGCGCTGCAGATCGCCTCGCTCCGCGCCCAGATCGACGTTGTCCAGGCGGTGCTGACTTCGGACCAGAAGACCCTAGATCTCGTTCAGACGGCTCACGCCGCGGGGGTGGCGTCACAGGTGGACGTCACCACCGCCCAGAGCCAGCTCGACCACGACCGCACCCTGCTGCCACCGCTGCGGCAGGAGTTGGACGTGGCCCAAGACGCTTTACCGATGTTGGTCGGGCAGGCGCCAGCCGACTGGACTGCGCCCGAGTTTACCTTGGATCAGCTCACGTTGCCGGCCGATCTGCCGGTCAAGGCGCCGTCGAGCCTGGTGCGCCTGCGGCCCGACATCCGCGCGGCGGAGGCGCGTCTGCATGCCGCCAGCGCGGCGGTCGGCATGGCGACGGCCGATCTCTATCCCCACTTCACCCTTAGCGGGACCGTGGCCGAACAGGGCCTGCTCACCGGGCCCGCCGGCGTCGCCTGGGGGCTGATCGGCGGTCTCTCCGCCCCCGTCTTTCACGGTGGCGCGCTCACGGCGCACAAGCGGGCGGCAGAGGATGACTATCGGGCCGCCTACGCCGACTACCAGCAGACTGTCCTGCTCTCATTTCGGCAGGTGGCCGACAGCCTGCACGCCCTGTCCAACAGCGCCGACGATGTGAGCGCGCAGCAGCGGGCGTTTGACTCGGCCGACACGGCCTTGCGTCTGACACGTCTGGGCTATGGCGTCGGCAACGCCGGCATCATCCAGGTCCTCGACGCCCAGCGCCTGCGGCAAGTCGCCGAACTCGGCCTGGTTCAGGCGCGCACCCAGCGTTGCCTGGCGAGCGTGCGACTGTTCATCGCGATGGGCGGCGTCAGCTAGTCCGCTTCTCCTACAGTCCACCTGGCGCGGCAGGCTTGGTTGGTTCTGACAGCGCCCGCCCGAGCGACCGGTTCGCCAGAATTCGTTGCGCGGCGCATTCGCGGACGAGAAAATCCAGCAGCGCGCGCACCGACGGCAGCAGCCCGCGCCGCGAAGCAAACGTCGCGTGGATAATCCCCGCCGGAGGATGCCAATTCGGCGCCACTTCGACCAGCCTGCCGGCGGCGAGGTCCTCCCAGACCATCATGATTGGGAGCTGGACGACGCCGATCCCGGCATGGGCCGCCTCGCGCAGCGCCGACATATCGTCGGTTACGAGGCGAGGGGCATGCCGAATCTCCGCCGTGCGCCCATCCTCATGGCGCAGGCGCCAGACATGCTCGCGTTGCGGCGGACCGAGATCGAGGCTTGGCAGGCCGGCAAGGTCGGCGGAAGACGTGAGGGCCTGTGCGACGAGAGCGGGGCTGGCGACCAGGGATTGAGTGCTTTGGTCCAACTGGCGCATCACCAGATCGCTCGATTCCAGCGGCGGAAAGCGCACGCGGATCGCGATATCGAATCCCTCGGCGATGACATCGACCCGCCGATTGGTTCCCTCCAGATGCACCTCGATCGCCGGGTTCTCCGCCATGAAGCGCGCGATCAGCGCCGCGAACTGGAAGGAGAGCAGCGCGGTGGGGCAGCTCACCCGAATGACGCCACGCGGCTCGGCCCGCATCTGGGCGACCACCTGTTCGGCGGCGTCCGCCTCGACAAGCATCGCGGTGCAGCGATCGTAATATTCGCGGCCGATTTCGGTGATCGAGAATCGGCGTGAGGAGCGGTTCAGCAGGCGCACCCCCAGTCTTTCCTCCAGCAGCAGGACGCGGCGGCTGAGCCTGGATTTCTGGACGCTGAGCGCCCGGCCGGCCGGCGCGAAGCCGCCGTGGTCGACCACCTGGACAAAATAGAAGAGGTCGTTGAGGTCCGGCATATCGTCCTACCAATAGGACGCTGCGTCAAACAATTCAATATTTCGCCTCCAACGTCCGACGAATATCTTCTCATCAACACCGCGACCCGGGCATCCCGCCGGTCGCCAAGGAGAAGATCGATGGGCAAGAAAATCCTCGGCCGTTTCGGCAATGTCCCCGGCCACTGGGTGGGCGACGGCTTCCCGGTCCGCTCGCTATTTTCCTACGACACCCTGGGCGAACACATCAGTCCGTTCCTGCTGCTCGACTATTCGGGCCCGCATCGGTTCGCCCCGACGGGCGAGCGGCGCGGCGTTGGCCAGCACCCGCATCGCGGTTTCGAGACGGTAAGCATCGTCTATGACGGCGAAGTCGAGCACCGCGACTCCACCGGCAACGGCGGCGTGATCGGCCCTGGCGACGTCCAATGGATGACCGCCGCGGGCGGGATCATCCATGAGGAGTTTCATTCGCCGGCCTATGGCAAGACGGGCGGACCGTTCCGGATGGTGCAGTTGTGGGTCAACCTGCCCGCCAAGGACAAGATGGCCGCCGCGGGCTATCAGGGCATCGTGGCCGCCGACGTGCCGACGGTCGATCTGCCAGACGGCGCCGGCAAGGCTCGGATCATCGCCGGCGACTATCGCGGCGCCAAGGGCCCCGCGCACACCTTCACCCCGATCAATGTCTGGGACGTGCGGCTGAACCCAGCCGCCGATGTCACGCTGGATCTGCCCGAGGGCCATACCGCCATGGTGGTCGTGCTCGATGGACAAGTCACCGTGGAGGATGAACCGCTCCGCGACGCCGAACTGGTGCTGCTCGATCGCGCCGGCGCGGAGGTGACCCTGCACAGCGATAGCGAGGCGACATTGCTTGTCCTCACCGGCGAGCCGCTCAACGAACCGATCGTCGGCCATGGCCCCTTCGTGATGAACAGCCAGGACGAAATCCGCCAGGCGATCGACGATTTCAAAAAGGGCCGCTTCGCAAAAATCGCGGCCTGACCCCCAGCCCCGGCCCGCCAGGGTCCGGGGCCCCTTCCATCGCAATCGGGACGGCGTGCGCTCGCTCCGCCCCTAACCGCCGGACGCTGGTCCGCGCGGAACCCTAGCGAGCGCCCGAAAGGAAATCATCATGGCCACCGACGACACTCTGCTAACCGGCGACAATCACGCCCTCCTGCTGATCGACCATCAATATCTGCAGTTGCTTGCCGTGCGCTCGCACTCAAACGACACCATCGTCAACAACACCGTCATGCTCGCCAAGGGCGCCAAGATTTTCGGCGTGCCGACCCTGTTCACCACCGCGTTTGCCGAACGCCAGGACCTGATCAAGGAAATCCAGGCCGTCCATCCGGAGCAGGTCCCGATCGATCGCAGCGGTCTCAATTCCTGGGACGACGAGCGGGTTCGCGACTGGGTGAAGACGACCGGCAAGAAGAAGCTGGTGATGGCCGGCCTGTGGACCGAGGTCTGTCTGACCATGCCGGTGCTCTCCGCGATCGCGGCGGGACACGAGGTCTATATCGTCACCGATGCTTCCGGCGGCGGCAGCGTCGAGGGCCACGAGCGCGCCGTGCAGCGCATGATGCAGGCGGGCGCTCGCCCGCTGACTGTCGCCTCCTATGTCAGCGAGCTCCAACGCGACTGGGGCCGGACGGAGACGGCCGACGACGTCGCCAATCTGTTCGCCGAATTGGGCGGCGGTTTCGGCCAGGGGCTCCGTTGGGAATGGCAGCTGCTCGGCCTCAAGGAAGGCACCCGCTGAGCCCGGTCGCCCGAAGAGGATTCCAACTCTTCGGGCGGACCATTTGTGGGCCGGCTCTGTGACCTCAAATCATTAGTCGACTAAGCTGCAACTTCGGGCGTTATTCTAGCAGAATAGCGTAGGCATCTTGCCCATCTTCATCGGTCATGGCCCGCCAGGCAGTCTTCGAAGAATTCTCTGCTGGGGCTGGCGCCGGCCAAGTCGCTGTAGGCAGGGCCTATTGCGCCCCAAAACCCGGTGGTTCGAACCTACGCGATTTCGGGAGCATGGGTACGGATGTCGACGATGCGGCGCTCGCCCCCTATCCGGCCGAGTTGGACCACCACGTCGATCAGCGAACGCGCATAGGCGATGGTCTCGCCGCGCGAGAGCGTCAGTCCCGATTGCATGACCATCAGCGCGATCTGCTCCAACGCGCCCTCGGGGGTATTGGCATGGACGGTTGTGAATGAGCCGGGATGACCCGTGTTGATCGCACGCAGGAAGGTGGCGGCTTCCCGCCCGCGAATCTCGCCAACGATGATGCGGTCAGGCCTGAGCCGAAGCGACGCCTGCAGCAGGTCCTCCACCGTGACCTTGGCTTCGCCCAGGTCGCCTTTCACGGCGACCAGGCCGACGGCGTTCGGTTGAGAGACGACGATCTCCGGCGTGTCCTCGACGGTAATGATCCGCTCATGAGGCGGTACGACTTTCAGGAGCGAATTGAGGAAGGTCGTCTTGCCGGAAGAGGTGCCGCCCGAGATCAACACCGTCTTGCGGGCCAGCACAGCCTCGCGAAGAAAGGCGATCGGTGCGGTCCTGACACGCACCGCGTCGGCCATGCCGCTCGGTCGTTCGTCCGCTTGGGGGGGCAAGGGACGGTCGTAGTCCTCCAAAGGGCGCTCGATCGTCAAATGTCTCCGGATCGAAAGCGCCCAGCCCGCGCGGGTGGCTGGGGGACCGATCATCTGGACCCGCTCTCCGCCAGGCAGCATGGCGGCCATCAGCGGACTTTCCCGATTGACCCCTTGATGCGTCGTTCTGGCGATCTGAGCCGCCAGTCGCCCAAGCAAAAGGTCATCCACATCCGCCGCCTCAACGCGGCGCATGACGGCTTGCCCGGCCCGCTCGACCCAGATCTCGCCTGGCCGGTTGACCATGACCTCGGTGACGTCCGGCTGTTCGAGCAGCGCCGCGAACGGCCGTAGGTAGGCGCGCAGATAGACTCCGCCAGTCGCCGCGTCATCCAGCGGGATCGCCGCGACGCCGCTCAAGGCGCGTCTTCTGAAAAATCCAGATCCCGGGCGACGAAGACCTGGATCGGCGTGCCCTGGGCCACCCGGACGGTGGGGGAAATCTTGACGTCGTTCTGCAGGGCTACGCTCGCGGCGGAGGTCCCCTGTGTGGCCGTGCCGATCACCACGGTATTGGTCGATCCCGCGACGCTGGCCAGGCCGCCGACCACGGAAAGCAGGATGGCCGAGCCATACCGCTGCAGGAAGTGCCGGTCGACCTTGCCGGAAAGACCAGCTTCGCCGAGATCGTCGGTGGTCGGCGAGCCAAGCTGGATGGTGATCCCATCGGGGCGCAGCACCCGGGTCCACACGATCAGCATCCGGCTCTGACCGGTCTCCAGAGCGCTCTTGTATTGGCCGACGAGACGCGACCCGCGGGGAATGAGGACTTTGGATCCGTCGAACGAGCTTACATCGCGGCTGACGAGTGCGCGGGTGTAGCCAGGCAGGTCTGAGTCCAGCGCGGTCTCCAGGACCGCCGGGATCACCGAACCCTGGGCGATGACCTTGTCCGGATGGTCGATCCTCTGGACATGACTGGTCGGCACGCGCTCTTCGTTGACCCGAGCGGTGAACTGATCGTTCTGCGACGATGACGCGTCGGGTTTGGGCAGATCGGCGGCTGTCGAGGACGTCTTTGGCGCGACGCCCGGCGGCGTAACCTGCGGCGCGCTGCTATCCATCACCAGGATCGGCGTTGAGGCCGGTGGGGCGCTTGCCGGGCTCGCGGGCGCCGTTGCGGAGACCGCGACCGGAACCACCGCCGAGGGGACGAGCCGCGGCGCGCTCGGTTGCGTGAAAGCCTTTGCCGCCGGCGGCGGCGAAGCGGCGGCCGCCGCGTGGTGGTTGGCCAGGCTGAGGATCGTAAACCCGCCCACGGCGACGGCGCCGATCAGCCCGACCGCCAGGCCCATGCCCTCGGCGACGCTGGCCCGGCGCCCCACTTCGGGGGCGGAGCGGACGCCGGCCAGGTCCAGCTCCTCCGGGTGGGCGGCGAGGCGCGGGTCGGGGTTCATTGAAAAGCCGGCGATGGTCATGGAATCCTCGCTGCGGAGCGGGGCCGCGGCGCATCGCCGTCAAGCTTCGGCTCCTGGTAGGCGTCGTTGTAGAGCACGGCCATCGCCGAGCCCTGGCGAAGCACGAGGGCCCGAGCCACACCGTCAACAACCACGTAGTCGCCCTTGACGACATAGTTGACCACGGTCTCGGTCTTGCCTGGGCCAAGGGTGTAGATCGCGGGAACGGCGACGCCGTCGGCCCAGCGCAGATAGGTCGAGTGACCATCGTCGAACACCCGCTCCGGCACGTTCGTCGCGCTGCCGGTGAAGGTGTAGGCGACGTTTCTCAGAGCGGGCGCCGGCGGCATGGCGGGGTGATCCGAAGCCGCCGCCGCGGCGCTCGGTGCGGCGACCGCCAAGGGTGCGGGGACCGGGTCCGGTGGGTAGGTGAACTGAAGCTCATAGGTCACCCGCCCCGTTCGACAGTCGGCGTCGTCGCGGGCGATCAGGTCAAAGGCGTAACGGCGACGATCGGTGACGACCATCATGTTGGTGCGGCCGTTGTGTGCGGCCGGCTTCAGGAACAGCAGGTCCGCTCGCTTGTTGGGCGTCGCCTGCCAGAGCGCGGCGTCGCCCAGCGCAACGTTTTCGACCTGCTCGCCAGGCGCGAAGGCGATGGTGGACTGAAAGCCGAAGCAGCCATGCAGGGTGGTCACCGAATGGGGATCGTAACCGATCTGCGTCATGCGCGGATCGCGCGCGACCGCGGCGAGCGGGAGGGCGGCGGCGGCCATAAGGACGGTTAGCAAGACGCGGGTCTTCATCAGATAGCTCCAGAGAGGCCCGGCGCGCGCGCGGCGAGCCGAACGCCTTGACCAAGTCCCTCGACGCGACGTTGGCCGCCGACCATGGGACTTGGGGCGAGGCCAGGATCGCGTGGTGCGCCGGCCGCTTGCTGAACCCGCACCGAAACCGACGCGGGTTCGCCAGCGCCATCCCGGCTTAAGGACGTGACCACCTGCCCGACCCGATAATCCACCGTATCTGAAGGCGTCCTGCCCCCGGCCGCGGCGGTCGCCGCTGCCAGTATCGCAGCGGGAGGCTGCACGGGCTCGGATGCGCCAGAATGCGCCGAGCCCCGTTGTTCGGAGGCGCGACCCATCCTCCAACCCTGGACCAGGCTCGCGGACGTCCACATCAGCATGCCGATCAAACCGACGTAGACGACCGACCCGATGAACAGCTCGACGATCGGCCGCAAATCTGTGACGGCGGAGACCGGATCATCCGCGATGGCGTCAGTCAGCGGGCCCAGGATGGCGATGGCGGCCGAGCCGGCCAACACGGTGAGGGTCGGCGCGAGCGCGAACAGCAGCGACGTGCGCAGCCAGCTCTCGAACAGCCCGCGCGTCTGACGAAACAGAGCGAGGACGACGAACACCGGACCGAGCGCCAGCAGCAACGCCAGGACGATACGGGTCAACACCAGGGCGCCCGCCGACGCCAGCAGGATCATCATGCCGCTGATCCACACGAGCGCCGCCGCCATCTGTGGCCCGGCCAGCGGACCGAGCACCTTGGAGGCGCCGGGCGCGCCGTCACCGAGTGTCTTGGCGACCTCCGCAAATCGCCCGAGCAGCTCGTCAAGGCGCATGGCGAAGCCAACGGTATTGCCGTCGCCTCCGGCCAGGGCTGTGGCGATCTGTTCCGGACCTCCAACCAGCAGGCCATAGACGACCGACTGATAGGCCGGCCAGGAGGTCGCGAAGGTGAGCACCAAGCCGATGGCCATCACCCTGGGAGCCATGCCAGACAGAGTCAGACGCGTGCGGCCGGTCATCAGCCTCAAGGCGATGGTGGCGACGTAGAGGGTCAAGAGCACGGTCAGCACCGTGCCGAACGCTCCGTCGCGGCCGAACAGCCGTCCGTAACTCGAGGTGACCAGTGCATCGATGTGGCAATCCACAGAGGTGAGCGCGTGAGCGACACCCAGGGACTGTTCGTCGAAGGCAGGACAGGCGATCGTACTCACGGGACCACCCTGAGGCGCGGCGCGGGATCCAGCTTCTCCTCAGGCGGCCCAGGCCAGGGCGATCCCATCAGGTGCGGCCACCAGGCGGCGGGCCGATCCCCAAGGCGGGTGCGCAGCTCGTCCAGGCGCCGCACGGAGGACTCCCGTCCCGACAGGGCCACCAGCAGGTCCGGCATGTCGGCAAGATCGAGCCGCGCCACCACGCTGTGGTTGCCATGTTTGACCAGAAAGCCGCGGGACTGCGGCGGCAGGCCCCGAACCAGGTCCAGTTCATGCTCGGTCAGGCCGAACCCGACGCAATAGTCTTCCTGCTGCGCCCGCGGGTTGGGCATGAAGATCTGGGTTGCGGCCTGCTCGATGATCGCCGAGGCGATCCGGCTGTCGAGCGCGTCGCGGGCCGATTGGGTGCCGAACCCCAGGATGGCGTTGCGCTTGCGCAGCGTTTTCATCCAGTCGCGGATACGGGCGGCGAACACCTCGTCGTCCAGCGCCTTCCAGCCCTCATCAATCAGGATGAGGGTCGGCTCACCGTCCAGTCGCTGCTCGACACGGTGGAACAGGTACATCATGGCCGGCGTGCGAAGGACGGGGTCTTCCAGCAGCGCGGTCATGTCGAAGCCCAGCGTACGGGTCGAGGCGTCGAGCCGGTCGACGGGATTGTCGAACAGCCAGGCGTGCTCGCCCTTGCCGATCCAAGGCGCCAGACGCGAAGCGAGGTCGCCCTCCTGCGGGCGACGCGAGCCCGCCAGCAGTTCAATGAAGTAACGGAGGCGGCGAAAGGCTGGCTCCTGCTCGTAATTGGCCACGACCGCGGCGGCGATGAGTTTCTCGTCCTCCGGCGAGGGCGACTCGCCGGGCTTACACACCAGGCGGGCGACCAGAGCGCGGAGGAAGGCGCGATCCGCCGGGGTTCCTTCGTTCTGGAAGGGGTTGAAGCCGGTGAATTCGCCAGGACGCAGCACGGCGTAGTGGCCGCCGATCGCACGGATGAATATCTCCGCGCCCCGGTCCTTGTCGAAGAAAACCGTGCGCGGCCCGAACCGCGCCGCCTGCGCCGCCAGGAAGTTCAGGACGACCGTCTTGCCGGACCCCGACGGCCCGATGATGGTGAAGTTGCCGAGGTCGCCCCGGTGAAAGTTGAAGAAATAGGGGGTGGCCGAGGTGGTCTCGAACACGCTGACGGCCTGGCCCCAATGATTGTCTTCCGCCTGGCCGATGGGAAATCCGTGCAGGCTGGCGAACCCCGCGAAGGCGCCGCTCGAGATCAGCGCCCGGCGAGCGCTATAGGCCTCATTACCGGGAAACTGGGCCCAGAACGCCGGCTCCAGGGCGAGCGTTTCTCGGACCGCCACCGCGCCGATGTCAGCCAAGGCCGACGCGCAATCGGCCGCCGCCCGGTCCAGCTGGGTTAGCGAAGGCGCTCGCACCAGCAGGCTGAAGTTGTGCTCGCCCATGGCCGACCGGCCGGATGAGAGATCGTCCTTGGCCTCGACCAGCCCCCGCCGAAGGCTCTGGGCGTCGTCGTCGGCGGCGCGGAAGCGGCGAAGCGCCAGGTTCACCCGTTCGCCGCCGATCTGCCGATCGACAAAGGCGAAGCTCTCCGACAGCGTCATCTCGTAGGGCAGGCGCAGAAGCGCGTCGGTCATGCCGGGCTGAGCTTGTGAGGGGTATTCCTTCAGCGACAGAAGCGCCGCGAAGCTTTTGTCCGCGCCGGCCCCCTTCTGCTCTAAAGCCTCTGCGCCGAAGCTGGTCCGCTTGTAGGGTATGTGCCGCCCGACATCTCCCGCTGGCGCCAGCGCAGGGCGCAGCTCGCCGTTGTAGAGCGCCGAGAGCATCTCCACCGGCTCCGAGCAGCGGCCGAATGAGGTGTCGTAGCCGCCCAGGAGGCGCGGCGCATAGGCGGACAGGCCCGCCTGCAGCGCCTCGCGCGCCGCGTCCAGCTCCCGAACCTCGCGCGCCAGGGCGGCGTCGCGTTCGGCTTGACCCAGGCCGCGCGAGAACAGGCCGCCGATCTTGTCGGCCCACCCCGCCTTGCCCTTAGCCGACCGGCGGACGATGCTGATGAACAGGTTGTTGACGAACAGCCGTCGCGCCTCGATGCGCTCGCGCCAGCGTCGGTCAATCTCCGCGCAGACCGGATCGGCGAAGTCCGCCGATAGCGCCACCGAGACCCTTCGGCGCAGAATATGGTGGTGCACGACGAAGCTGGACCCCGCGACCGCCTTCAGCGCGGCGTCCCGCATGACCTGGCGATGATTGAGGTCGGCTGTTTCCGCCGTCTCGAAGGCGAACCCTTCCAGATGCAGGCATTGCATCAGCGCACCGTCCCGCAGCAGAACAGTGCGTTCGTCCCAAAGCTCGCCATACGGCAGCCGGTCGCCGGCCTTTTCCTCGCGCACTCGCCGCATGACGCCCTCAGGGATGGTAGGTGTTGCAGCGGAAGCGCCGCCAATCGCGATTGCGGGGACAGCGACTGACTCGCACCAGCCAGAGGTCGAAGATGCGCGGCTCGCGCAGGCAGGCGAGATAGCCGATCATGTGCGCGAGCAGCGCCACGCCGAACGCCCAGAAGGACCGGGTGATCAGGAAGGTTTCCGTGGTGACCACGCCGTTGATCACGAAGAAGCTGTAGGTCACGCCGGCGAACATCTGCGGCTGCGTCAGGGCGCGAAAAATGGGGACACGCGACAGCTCGGCCATGGCGGTCAGCCCGCCGCCGAGCGGATGCCGCCGACGATGGTGGCGGCGCCGAACAGGATGAAGCATCCGACGATGACGGTCGCGCCGTAGCGCCAGTTGATCCGGCCGGTCAGCATCAATAGGCCAACAACCGCCACCGCGATCACCGCCACGCCGCTGGCGACTTCGCCAAGCAGGGTGTTCTGCATCCAGGTCACGGCGTTGAGGATGGGACCCGCGCCCGCCGGGGTCGCGGCTTGAGCGAAACTGGGCGCGGCCGCGCCGGCCAGGGCGGCGAGGGAGGCGGAGAGGCGTGATTTCATGGCTCACCTGAAGGATTGAAGGCGGATGAGGCCGCCAGGCTGCGTTTTGCCAAGGCGTTGAGGTTGTTGGCGACGTAGGCGCGGGTTTCTCGATAGGGAGGGATGCCGGCGTATCGCGACACGGACTGTGGACCGGCGTTGTAGGCGGCCAGCGCGAGGTCGATGCGACCGTCGAACCGGTCCAACAGGGTGCGAAGGTAGGCGGCGCCCCCGTAGATGTTGTCTTCCGGATTCCGGGGGTCGACGCCAAGCGCCCGCGCCGTCGCCGGCATCAGCTGCATCACGCCCACCGCGCCCGCCGACGAGACCGCGTCCGTGCGGTAGTTGGACTCCGCCCGGGCGATCGCATCGACCAACTCTGGCGCGAGATGATATCGCGCCGCGGCCGCTTCAACGACAGCGGCAAGGTGCGACTGGGTCATAGCGGCGGCCGACGCGGCCGGCGGGCGCCCCGTGGCGACCGGGTGAAGCTCGCCTCCGCTCACCTCGAACACCTGCGCCGAGGCTCCCCGCGCTGAAAGCGCGAGCGTCAGCAACGCCAGCCCCCAGGCGCAGCTGGGATGGCGCGGTCTTGCGACCGCGCCATCCCTCCGGGGCGAGTTGGGGCGCAAACCCCGGATCGATGAAGGCGAAAGCCGCATCGACGCCTAGTAGACCGGCGGTGGCGGCGAGGACGGGGTGGATGTCGTCACCGTCGCGGCGCTGATCGCCCCATAGAGGCCCTGGGCCTTCATATCGGGCTGAGCCGCGTAGTAGAGGGTGGTGGCCGATTGGCTGAGCGCTCCATTTCCGAACGCGATGCCCCACAGACCCGGAATATGGATCGGGTTGTTGGTCGTCGCATCAGTAAGCGTGGCGATCAGCGCTCCGGTGGACGGGTTGAACACATTGATCCGACCGTCGCCGAAGTTACCCACCAACAGATCGCCGGCGTAGGCGCCGAAGCCCGACGGGGCCATCGCCATGCCCCAGGGCGCATTGAGCGCGCCGCCGACGCCCACCAGTTCCTTCACCAACGTGCCCGTGCCGTCGAATACATCGACCAGACCCAGGCCTTCTCCGTCCACTTCCGGACCCGGGCTGGCCGGCTGTTTTGCGTAGGAGACGTAGATCATGTTGCCGATGGTCTGGATGCCGAACGCCGCGTAGCCGGCGGGCAGGTTCGGATCGCTGAAGCCACCCGGAAACGCGGTCGTGTTCGACTTGAACGTGGAGTCGAGCACATCGATCGCATTGTGAGCGAAGTCAGCCGCCAGGATAAAGCTTGAGCCCGAGGTCTGGGTGTAGATCGCCAGGCCGGTGAAGCTGTCGCCCTGGGCGCTGCCGTCGAACTCCGTAATCGCCGTAGTCCCGGTCGACCAAGCGGAGATGGTCCCGCCCGTGCCGTCGAAGATGAACTGTGCCGGGCCCGCGCCCGCGATGAATCCGCTGCCTGCCGTGCAGCCGGCGGCGGCGACGGTGGTGCAGTTGATGGTGTTGATGTTGGCGACGATCCCGGTGGGACCCGCGGCGCCGCCGCTGGCGTTGGCGGGAATAGCGACCGGCGGCTGTTGCGATGACGGGATCGGGACTCCGTTCGCCTGGTAGAGGGTCGAGAGATTGGTCGAGTGATCGTTCACCCAGACCGCGGAACCCGGTCCGAAGGCCACACCCCAGGCTCCCGACAAGTTCGGATCAAGGCTGGTGTTCTCGGCTTGGGGAATGGCGAAGGTGCTGCTGTCCCCCGAGGCCACGGTGTTGCTCGGCAGGGTATCGACCGTACCCGCGGCGGTATTCGACACCAGGGCGGAATTGCTGAAGGTCGTCGCCGTCGAAGTCGGCGGAGTCGGGCTGGAGGACATCGAGGCGCTCGAACCACCACCGCCGCCACCACCACCGCACGCCGATAGCGCCAGGGCGCTGGCGCCGACCGCCAACCATGCCAAACGGGAACTCGTCTTCGTCATGCTCCACCTTTCCAATCACGGACGAGGAGCCCTTGCGCCTCACCTGTCTGGTGAGTGCCGACGAGCGAGCGAAACGTTCAAAGCGCTGGCAAAAAAATCTGATCAGAAGAAGCCGGTCAGGCTGACGATCAGGGCGTCCCGAGCCTGGCGATACCCGAATGGGTACTCCACCTGGGGCTCTGTCCGCGTCCAGGCCAACTGGATTTCGCCACGGTGAAATTCCCAGGCGGCGCCGGCGCGGAGGTCCCAGTCGCGGCCGCTCCTGCCTGGGCTCGCCGCGCCACCGAAGGACGTCAGAGCGCCGACATGGGCGTAAAGGCGCAGCCGATTGATGGGCCTGATGGTCTCGGTGACGTCGAGATAGGCGGTCTTCAAGTTCTGTCCGAGATAATCCGGCGACAGATACAAATGGGCGCTAAGGCTCGACAGCGATACGCCGCCATAGAGTTCGCTATAGTTCAGGCCGTAGCGCCGCGTCGTCCCCTGCCCGGTGCTGGGATTGTAACCCGGGGGGTAGGTCATTCCCTGCGCCGAACTCACCGTCCGTTGGGCCGGCAAGTAGAGCGTCAGGTCCGAGTTGGTGACGCCGACATCCCAGACGAGACCGTTCGCGGCCTGCTTGGCGAACCCGGCATAGGCGACGTAGCCGACCGCTTGTAGGCCGTCGCGCGCGGTTTGCGCGCCGATGACCGAGCCTCCAGCATAGGCCCCGCTGGCATAGTCATAGCTCAGACTAAGCCTGAGGTCGGGTTCGCTATCGGTCAGGCTGACGCCGCTGGGCCTATATTGTGACTCGACAGTCGCCGCGCCAACCAGTTGGGCGCGCGCCGCCACCGGCGATCCCAGGCCAAGCAGAACGGCCGCAAGCACGATACGAAGATGGCGAGACGGAGCCCGCACGTCATCTAGCAACGGTCGCCAACACCTGATGGGGACCAACGCAGCCGCAATTGCAGGCATCCCGCCTCTGCAAGAGCGTCGCGCAGGCATTGATGCCTTCACCTGGATAGGCGACGAACAGCGCTGATGCGCCGCGTGGCTGCGCCGACCGCTGGCGCAACAAGGCGAAAAGGCCGCTCACGTGAGCGGCCGCGTACGAACTGCCGTTGACGAGAAACCATCGGCCGCCGGGCTCCGTTGTCGGCACGTCGCGCCCGGGGGCCTCATATACGCCGGTCACCGGCGGCCCAGTCGCTTCGTCGAGCACGGCGACGGCGCCCTTGTGCGAGGCCGGAAAGCCGCCGTTTGGAAGATTTCGATCATAAGCCGCCACAACCGTGATGTCGTCGGCGATGGCGACATCCAATAACCGACTCAGCAGCTGATCATCGGGGCCCGCCAGGCTCATATTGATGACCTGAGCCTTGTGATTGATGGCGAATTCAAGCGCCTTAGCCAGGCTGAGCGTGTCGCAGAGCGTCGCCGAACCGTGCTGGGCGTCGCGACCGCCCTCTTGCCAGCAAGCGCGCAGAGCCATCAGCCGAGCCTCGGGCGCAACGCCGGCTATGCCGACGCCATTATCCGCGCGGGCGGCGATAATTCCGGCCACGCCGGTTCCATGGTCCTCAGGCGCCGTCGATCGGTCCAGCACGAAGTTTTCGCTCAATTCGATCTGGCCGATCAGGTCCGGCTGGGTCTGGTCGATCATGCTGTCGATGACCGCAACCCGGACGTTCCGACCCGTCGAAATCTGATGCAGCTCCGCCAACCGCCATTCGCGCGCTGCGGGCTGCAACCGATAGAGCGGGTCATTGTGCATCGGCGGGCCGGACTGCCCGTGATAGCCATGCATCGGCTCGGACCAGGCCACGCTCGAATCCCGAGCAAAGCGCGCGGCGGCCTCTTGAGTCGACTGTTCCGCAGGCACGACCATGACGAAGCAATCCACGCCCAGCAATGGCATGGGCCACTCGTCGACGACTGCAACGCCCTGATCATGAGCCAGCCGTAGCGCGGCGCGCCACCGAGCGCTCCGTCCCTCGCCGTCGCCATAGCTGCCGCCATAGCCGGACCCAGCGCGGAAATGCGGCGGCGTCATCTTCAGCATGACGAGCACCTTCCGCTCAGCCCCAACGCCTTGTGCGCTATCCGGCGGCGAAGTCTGTGCGCAAGCTGCGCCGATCGGGACCAGCAGCAGCGCGAACACAAATGCGAGTCTACAATAGAAGGTCGACATCAGGGGTTGGCTCCCGCGTCGATCGGCTCGGCGAGCAGGACCTGCTTGCGGCCGCGCAATCTGATCAGCGCGGCGGCCCGGCCCGCGGACGGCACGTGCAGCAGATAGCCATCGGCCGCTGTCGGACCATCCACCAGCCGCGCGTCATTAGAGCGGATGATCGCGCGCATATCTTTTTCCGGGGTCTCGGGGCCGAAGATGACGACCACATTGGCGGCGGCGTTCGCAGGCGCGGCCCCCAGGGCGTGGTAGCGGCCGGGCTCGGCCGACCGCCACAAGGCGGCCCCTATGACCAGCAGCAGGCAGAACTGGCCCGCCACCGCCCAGCCCAGCCACGGCGCGCGCCGCTGTGGTTCGCTGGCCGATCTGAGCTTGGCGAAGGTCGCCGCGCTGCGTTCTCGCCATGACACGCGGCCGCCCGATTCCTGCTCGATTTGCCGGCGGATCGCGTTCCAACCGTGCTCGACATCAAGCGTTTTTTCGGACCTGGGCAGGTCGGCGAGCTCGGCCGCAAGCCGATGTTCGTCGCGCAGTTCGGCTTGGCATTCGGCGCATTCGCTCAGGTGGGCGTTGATCTCGGCGCGCTCGGAAGCATCGAGCCCACCCTTCGCGTACCAAGGCAGGAGCGATTTTATTTCCCTATGGCGATCCGCGGGGAGTTGGATGATGCGTCCAGTCATCGCGCCCTCACAACCAATCCGCCAAACGGCCGCTCAGGACGCTCTTCAAATGCCGGCGGGCATGGAACATGCGCGTTTTTACCGTATCCACCGGACACGCCATGATTTCGGCTATCTCCTTATAGCCGATGTCATGGAAATAGGTCAGGTCAACGACCGTCCGGTGATCCGTGGAAAGCTCTTCCATGGCGCTTTGCAACGCCTCCTGAACCTGGCTGCGCCCCAGTTGCTGTTCTGGTCCAGCTTCATCGCTGGGCCTGGATTCGGCGTCCGTATCCTCGATCGGTTCGTCCAGGCGCATGCGCGCCCTCAACGCCTTGCGGTAGGCGATCGCGAATATCCACGTCGATAGCCTGCTCGCGCCGCTATAAGCGTCCGGACGGCGCCACACGGCCATGAGCGTATCGTTGAGCACCTCTTCGATCAGCTCCGGCTTACGCAGCAAGTGCGAGAGAAACCTCGTCAGTCTCGGGTGATAGAGCCGATACAGGTCCTCAAACGCCCGCTGGTCTCCGCCGGCCACTCGGCGGAGCAGCCGCACATCGTCCTGCGGTGCGGGCGTTCTGATCTTGCTGACTTCACCGTCCCTGACGGCCATCTGGCTGAGCACAATCCAATCCTCTCGGATCGTTAGTCGCGCCCAGCCGGAAAAAGGTTCAAACGCCGCGCAAATAAAATCAGCGAGCGAAGCGATGAGCCAACGGCGCCCGCCTGACCCATGCAGCCGCCCGCCATTCGGCTTGGGCGGCTTTGTCACTTCAAATTATGGGACAGATAGAAACGCCACCGTACCGATCGAGAGACCTTCAAGGCCAACCGCTCCGCCGCCATGGCGAAGTGGCGCTCTCTCATGGCCCAGTTCAATCACACTCCAGCCTTCTCCTCGCCAGACGGAGATATCGAACGTCATATTTGGGTGGGCCGAGCGGCGAACTCGACCGGACGCGTCGCCCCGCCGGTGATTTCGCCAAATTCGAAATGTTCCACCAAGCCTTAGGGAGCACTGGTCGCGGCCGTCGAGGCTCACACCAAGCCTTCTCCGCCGATCAGCAGGCGCATCGAACTGGCTTCCAATGCATCGAACTCAAGAGCCTCGGCCTGGCCGCCCAAATGCAGGGACAGAAAACGCTCCTCGAGCCCCGCAAAGCAGATCGCATTTTCTGGGCGCCCAAAGCCGTGCCCTTCATCGCTGAACAGGGCATAGGTCACGGGAATTCCGTTGGCCTGCATCGCCGCCGCCATCTGGTCGGCTTCGGCCTGCTTGACGCGAGGATCGTTTGCGCCGTGTCCAATCAAAAGCGGGCTTCGGATTTCGCCCGCCCGATGCAGCGGCGATCGGTCCTTGAGCGAAGCCAGCCCATCCGGCGTCGACGGATCACCCACCGACCGCAGGAAGGCTTTTCGCATCACCTCCCAGTAGGGAGGGATGGTGGCGATCAGTGTCTCCAAGTTGGACGGGCCGACCAAGTCGACGCCACAGGCATACTTGTCCGGCGTGCGCGTCAAGGCTGCGAGCACCGCATAGCCGCCATAGCTGCCGCCGGTGATGGCGATCCGGGCGGGATCGGCGATCCCGGCGGCGATGGCCCAATCGACCGCGTCGTCGAGGTCGTCGCTCATCGCCAGACCCCACTGGCCGTTGCCAGCCGATAGGAAGGCCTTGCCGAAGCCAAGCGAGCCTCGGTAGTTGACCTTCAGCACCGCATAGCCGCGATTGGCCAGCCACTGGGCCTCCGGATCGAAGCCAAACTGATCGCGCGTGGCCGGGCCGCCATGCACCACCAGCACCAGCGGCAGCGGCGCGGCGGTTCTGGGGCTTGCCGCCTCGGCGGTCTTATCGGCCGCCGGCGGCAGGCTGAGATAGGCCACCATCGCCAGGCCATCCCGGGCCTCAATACGGACCGGATGGACCCGCGCGAGGCTGGCGCCCGCCAATTCGGGCCGGCTCTCAAACAACTTCTCGAGGCGGCGCGAGACGCGGTCGTAGATCCAGGCGACGCCTGGCCGGGTGTCCGACTGGGTGGTGACGATCCAGCAGCTCAGGTCGTTGGTCAGGCTCGCCGGCGACCAGTCTCCGATGTTGGCCGCATCGAGCGCGGCGATGTCGGCGGCGAACCGCTGATCCAGCGCATGATAGCGCCGGCGCTCATAGCCGCTGGCCCAGGCGATCGGGGCGTAGCTGTCGCCATCGATCAGCATGGCGTCGACGTCGGCGCGGTCGTCGTCGGCCAGAACCGTGGCTTCCCCGCTGGCGAGATCCATCGCCACCAGCGCGGCCGTGTCGCGGCCGCGGCTGTCATAGAGGTAGAGGGTGCGGCCCGCGGCATCGAGATGCGACAGGCTGGTCGTGTTCATATCGTCGGCCGGAATATCCAGCCAATCGACCCAGGACCCCGCCTCATCCCGCCGCCGCACCGCCGCCCCGCCCTCGCTGCGCGAGAGCCGAGCGAGCCGGAGCACATGACGGCTGTCGGCCCAGTAGCCCGCGTAACCCGCATCGTTGCGCTCGACCAGGGTGCGCCGGCCTGTGGCGATCTCGACACTGTAGATGTCGTGGAAGCGTGGGTCGCGATCATTGATGCGCACCAGGATGGAGTCCGGGACGAGGCGGCTGGCGGCCATCACCCCGCACCGGGCGCCGGGCAAGGGCGTCAGGTCGCGGATCGCTCCAGTCTCGATATCGAGCGCAAAGACGTGGGTGTTCTCGTCACCGTCAGCGTCCTTCAGGAACAGCAGATGACGACCATCCTGGGCGAACGCCGGCGCGCCGGGTCCGCGGCCCTTGTCGAAGGTCAGGGGGCGGGCGTCGTCCGGCCGCTCCCGCTCGGCGATCCAGATATTGGCGACGCCGTCGACGGGCGCGAGCCAGGCGATCCAGCGGCCATCGGGACTGATCACCGGGCGTCGGCGTGCGGGGTTTCCGAAGAAGTGAGCACGAGGGATCAGGACAGAGTCGTTCATGACTGACGCGGCTCGGCGGCGTTTGAAACCGGGACCAAGATCAATCCACCCCTGCGGTCGCCAGGGTTCGGACCAGCCCCAGCAGCACCGCACAGCCCTGTTTGCGCAATGCGGTGCGCGCCTCGCCGATCTGTTCGTTCAACGCGGCCTTGCGGCCAGGCATGGGATCATCCGAGGTGTTGAGCAGCTCAAGCATAGCGCTCACCAATCGGCGCGAGTGGTCGGCGGCCGCGTCGGGATCGCCTCCCACCGGCTCCGGACCGATCTGTTGCAGCGCCAGCGCCCGCTTCTCCTGGATCAACTGCTGCAGGCGCTCATCCTCGGTCTTGCCCCAACCGTCCGCGCGGCGAACGCCTTCGGCCGCCAGGCCCTCCCAGGCGCTGTACATGTCGACAGCGGCGCCGGGCGTGGTGCGATAGTCCCAGGCGCAGGCCGCCATCACGGCAGCCGCCAGGCATTGATCGTCGCTGTCCTCATTGTCCTCGGCGCGGCCGAGCCGGCCAAGCGTCGCTCGCGCTGTCCGCCATTCGCCGCGGGTGACATCCTCGCCTTCGGCGGCCCGGCGGTGCAGCGCGGCCACTTCGCCGCCGGCGCCAAGGAATTGCTCCGATGTCATCATCTCCAGCAGGGGCTTGGGCGCGGCCTCCCAGGCCCAGATCGCCAGCTCGTGCGCCGCGCCCTCAATGGACACGCCCGGTTCAATCGCCGACACCAGGTCTCGCGCAAACGCGCCACCGGACGTCGCGGCCGTGAAGCGGCCGCCGAGATGAGCGGTCAGCAGAACCAACGCCTCGGGCAGACCGACCCGGCCGGCCCATTCACCCGCTTCCGGTTGGGCTGCCGACTGGGCCGCCGACTGGGCCGCTTGACCCCAAACCAACGGCGTGGGGTCGCCGCGACCCATGGCGGCGAGCAGGTCGGCCTTGATGGTCGGATCGCCATGGAACGCGCGCGGCGCGGCCTGCCCTGTAAGATCAGCCATTTGACGCCGCTCCTTTTTCTCCGCCCCACTGGGGCCGGTCAGATGGCGACGTCTCCCGGACCAGGTGGAGAATGCCAGCGCGTCCTTGCTCGCGCAGGCGCGACAGGGCTTCGCTGATAGTCTTCTGCTGCACCGTGTAGCGGTCCCAGATCGGATCATCGTATGCGGCCATCAGGCCGCCGAACTCGGTCCGCCACTGCTCGATGTAAGCATCAAGGGCTGTTGGGTCGTCGCGGCCGGGACTGGCGCCGACCCGTTCGCGCAGGATCGGTCTGATCTCGTTCAGCATGCCTTCGAGCCGAGAGTCTTCAGCCTCGCCCCAACCGTCCGCACGCCGGATGCGGGCCCTGTACAGGCCCTCCCAGGCATGGAGGGCATCGTCAGCCGCCCCGGGGGCAAGGTTGAGGTCCCAGGCCCCGGCCTCAAGGACGGCAGCCGCCCTTCCCTGTTCATCGTCCGCTTGCGCTAAACCATTCAGCGCTACCCGCGCCGCCCGCCAGGCCTCACGCGCGACGAGTTCACCGCTCGCCGCACGCCGATGTTGGGCGATAGCGTCGGCGGCAGTCTGGTGATGCTCTGGCGACGGCATAGTGGCGGCGAGCGATTCAGGCGCCGCTTCCCAGGCCCAGACCAGCCATGCGTGCGCGATACCGCTCGTTTCCGCGCCCACATCGATTGCCGACAGGAGCTGGCGCGCGAAGGCGACGGCCGCCGCGTCGACAGCTACACCCAATGAGGGGAAGTAGCGGGCCGCGAGCAAAATCAACGAAGGCGCGACGCCAATCTCCCGGGCCCATTCGACCAATCGCGGTTCGGTAGCGCCACCGGGCTCAACGAGCGGGACGCCTCCCTTGTTGTCGAGGGCGGCCAGGAGGGCCGCCTTGATTGTTGGATCGCCGAGAAATGCCCTCACTCGCGCGACCCCGCCACCTTCTCGATCATGGCGGCGATCGCCGATCGGGCCTGGGCCCCGGCGGTCCGCTCGCGGACTTCACCGCCTGCAAACAGGAGCAACGCGGGAATGCCCATGACCCCGTAGCGTTGTTGGGTGGCCGGGTTTTCATCTACGTTGAGCTTCACCACCGTGACCTCGCCTTCATATTCGGCGGCGACATCCTTCAGCGCGGGCTCCATCGCCCGGCAAGGCCCGCACCAGTCGGCGTAGAAATCGACAAGCACGGGGGTGCTGGCGCCAAGCACAAGCGCCTCAAAGTTGGCCTCGTTTACGTGAACAAGATCGGCCATTTGAATTTCTCCCATGGAAGCAGTTCTTCGCGCCGAGACGACGCGGCTCAGGACGTGATGGCGGAGGTCGTGACCTGGCCGGCGGCGATGTCGACCGCCGTGGTATGAAACCGCGCGACAGTGGGTCGATGCGCCACCGAAACGATGGCTGCAGCCGGCAGCGCCTCGGTCAGCGTTCGATAGAGCTCAGCCTCGAGTTCGACATCGAGGGCGCTTGTAGCCTCGTCGAGGAACACAAAGTCGGGGGAGCGCAGCAAGACCCGCACGGCGGCCATTCGCTGCTGCTCGCCCGGCGATAAAACCCGCCGCCATTCGGCGTACTCGCCAAGACGATCAATGTAGTCGGTGAGCGAAAGTCGCCGAAGGGCGTCAGCATACCGGCCGCGATCGGCCTCGCTCGGCGCCTCGGGATAGCTGAGAAGTTCGGCCAAGGTGCCGCTGGGCATATAGCCGCGCTGAGGCAGGAACATCACCCGGTCTCGCGCCGGCATCTTGATGTCGCCAGACCCGTAGGGCCACAGGCCGGCTATTGCGCGCAGAAGGGTGCTTTTGCCCGCGCCAGAGCGGCCGCGCACCAAAACCCGGTCACCAGCCCGCACGTCAAACTGGTCAACATCCAACAGGCGTTTGCCATTGGGCCGGTTGATCGTAAGCGCGCGCAACGCCACGCTAGCTCCGCCCTCCGCAAACTGGACATCGCTCACCAACGGACGGTGGAGTTCTGTATCGAGCAAGCGAATCCGGGCGACGCCGGCGCGCAGCTCGGCGATGCTGGCATACAGCCTTGCGAAGACCGCCAGGCCGGCTAGCACCGTCGTGAACGCGAGGGCCGAGACGGTCATCTGACCAACGGTCATCTGGTGGGCTAGGATGTGGGGGATGCTTAGCAAAACCGGCAAGAACCGCGGAACGGACAGGCTGACGAATTCATTGAACGCGTTCAGCTGCACGTTCACGATCGCGAACCGCCGCCAATTGGCGCCGAGAAGACTGAAAATTCCGAGCGCGCGCGCGCGCTCACGCGCGCCGCCGCGTTCGAACGCTATCGCCTCGCCGTGCTCGCGCACCTGCCCAAGAGTGTGGCGAAAGTCGGCTTCGAGCCTCTGGCGCGCCACCTCTATCGCTGAGATCGGTCGCCCGACGAAATGGGCGCCCACGGTCCAAATGAAACCGAAGAAGATCGTCGCGATCAGCATGTCCGCGGGGACGGTGACCGGCAGACCGATCGGCGCCAGTGACAAGGGGTGGGATACCTTGAGGAGGAGGCCCATCGAAAGCGTGACCGAAACCACTGTGGCCAACAGTTCCGGCAGAATCTGTGTCACGCTCTGCGCGACAAAATAGAGGTCTTCCTGAATACGCTGCTCTGGGTTCTCGACGCGAAGATCTCGCTGCAAGCTGAGAAACCGGTCCTGGCTCATCCATTGATCGATGAACTCGATCGTATACTTCGACCGCCAGCGCCAGCGCACGATATAGGTGGCGACGATCAGCGACTGCCCGACAATCAGGACGGCGAGCAGGATCAGCAACAGAGAAAACAGCAGCCCGCCTACCTTGGCCCCGTCGAGGGCGACGAGCGCGTCTGTTATGGCTCCAAGCTTGACGTTCAGGCTAACGCCCAGAAATGCCGCCAGGAAGCTCGAACCAAGTATGACGACGACCAGCAATCCGGCTATCCAGGGATCGGCGCGAACGTAGCGGCCGACCAGACCGCTGAGGTAGGTCAGATCGCGCCAAATGGTATCGCCAAGCATCTCGGGCGGCCGCTGGTCAACGGCCGCCTTTGCCGGATCGATCGATTCCGATGTCATGCCAGGTACACGCTGTTAGAATTTTGCATCGACCACGAAGCGGACGGTGCGTGGCTCGGCCTGCACCAGCTGAAGATCACCGCCGGACAAGGCATAGTTCTTTGCATCCAACAGATTGTCGACCGTCAGATTGAACCGCACCTTGCCCATCGTATAGGCGAGCGAGGCGTCAAAGGTCAGGGTCTCGCGGTCGAATAAGGCCTCGTTTAAAAGCTCGGGATTGGTTGGTGATGGGACGCCAGCCTGGTTGAGATAGTAGCCATCGTGGTAATTCCCGCCGAAGCCGACGTCGAACTTGCGGTCGTCGCCGAGCTTGAAGGTCTTGATCATCCAGAGGTTCGCTACATTCCTCGGCGCCTCATCGATCGGCAGGCCGCCAGCGAAGGATCCCGTGGTATAGGTATATCCTGCGGTGATCTTGAAGGTGGGAGTCAGCGAGCCCGTCGCCGCAAGCTCCAGTCCGTCCGATTTCAAACCCGGGCCGGCGATAAAGGCGTTCACGTGCAGCGGATTGGGATCAGCCAGGGCCGAGTTGCTGGTCGTGTAGGTGAAATAGGACGCGTTCAGATCAAGTCGGTCGGAGAAGAGGCTGTCCTTCAACCCCGCTTCATAACGGGACGTAAGCGTTGGCGGAATAGACCCGCCGGCAAATGTCACCGTTCCGGCGGACTGTGGCGTGAAGGTTTGATTGTAGCTCCCGTAGACAGCGATCGCCTTGGTGACGTCGAACACCAAACCGACGCTTGGGGTCCATTTGCTCGCATCGTTCGTGGTCGTCGAGCTGCCGACGGGGGTCAAGCGATCCTGGTACCAAGATCCGCGTTCTCCGAGTAGCAGATGAACGACGCCCCAGTTGATCTGATCCTGGAAGACCACGCCGGTTTGTTGTGTTTTGTCGTCGCTCTTGTCGCCGTTGTACGGCACGCCCGGCAGGGTAGGCGGCGTTGACCCGCCCAACACCTTGAGGGCCACACTGTCGGCGAGCGCCTGCCGATCATCGACGAGGCTGTAGTCGGCCCCGACAATGAACTGGTGCTGGAGCGGACCCGTGTCGAACTTGCTGTAGAAGTCGACATGGTGGCTGCTGGTGGTCTGAGGCTCGTACAAACCTATCGACAAGAAGACGCCGAAGGGTCCAGCGAGCGCCGCCGGCACGACCGCGCCGAGGGTCGAGTCGCCGCTCTGGTAGAGGCCCTTGGCGCGAAACTCCAAGGTGAAGTCAGGATTCGAAATCAGTGTCTGCTCAAGATTGTAGCCGACCTGAGAGAAGCTGGTCTGAATTATATTGTTCGCATTGTAGAGCCCCCCATAGGAGACAATAGGGCCGTTCGCGACAGAAACCGGCGTGCCGGGCAGGTTCATATAGTCCTGCCGCGCAAACGGCGTCTCTTGAGAGAAGTACTGGAAATTCAGGTCGACCTTGGTGTTGTCCGAGCGATAGCCCAACATGGGGCTGATCACATACTGGTAGGGTCGGTTTCCGCCGGCGGGGTCTTCATCGGCGTGCTGAGCGAGCCCGATCACCCTGAAATATAGACCATCGACCTGCGGGATCGCACCGCTGACGTCGCCGGTGAGCGTTACCTCGTTACCGCTGCCGAAACCGGCCGAGACCTCGGTCGGACTGATGCCATTGGCCCGCTTGGGTACATAGTTGACGAGACCGCCGCCAACCTCCGTGCCCGTCAGCAATGACGAGGGGCCCTTGAGCACTTCGAGGCTATCGACCAGCACCGTGGGTTCGTTCTGGGCCAGGGAGCCGTTCCGCAGGCCGTCGGTGAAGGTGGTTCCGCCCGTGGCGCCGCCGGTGCCGGCCGGGCCGAAGACAACGTTATATTGGCCGCCACTCTCTTCGAGCAGGGCGCCGGGGATATTCTTGATCGCCTCGCTGAGCGAATAGTCGTTCTGGCTCTCCAGCACGTCCTGCGTCACCGCATCCACGGTCGCTGGCGTCTCGTGCAGCGGGGTGTTCGTCAAGGTTCCCACGGAGGAGAAGTTTTCTTTGAAGGTCTGTCGACGGGCGGTGATGACCACGGCGCCGACTTCGGTGGAGTTGCTGGTCTTTCCCGACTGGAGCGCCAGCCGGATTTCTCCGCTGTCGACACTGACAACGCGCCAATCGGTGCCGATCAGCGCCCGCGCCACAGCTTCATGCAACCCCATCCGACCGGTCACGCCGGGCGATGGGACGCTCGTCAGGCCGCCGCCAACGACACGATACTTGGCTCCAGACTGGGCGGAAATCGCGTCCAAGACGTCGGCCAGCGATCCCGGCGCCACCTTGAAGTTGAACGTGGTGACCGCCTGTCCCCTTAGGTCCTCCGGCGCGGCGTTCGCTGGTTGCCTGTCCGAGTTGCCGCCGGCTTCGAGAGGCGATTTCACCGCTTGCGCACAAGCCTGACTAGCGTGGAAAGCCAGGATGGACTGACAGACCATCGTCGCGGCAAAGATGATTGATTTCTTCCGAATGGTGTCACTTTTCATAGATATCCCCCGATATACGCATGAAGGCATGATCACCCTCCCCGAGGGCGTCAGTACTTAACCTAAAACTCCCAGAACTTATCGCTCACCCTCAGTCGAGCGAGCATTGTGTGAGCGACTTAACTTTCACTTCGCTCTGAACTTCCATGTGACAGGCTTATTACGCCCCCGTCCCCTTGTCTTGCCGGTACGGAGACGATTAATTGTCTGAGAGTGTAATCTAGAGTTTGCCGACAGCCATCGGCGAGGGTCGCTGGCAAGGGAAAGCTGATGACCGATCACCCCGTTGAAGCACAGCCTGACGCCCGTGGGCGCACCGGCGACTCTTGGACCCAGCGCCTGGACGCCATTTTCGGGGACCACCGCCTGGAGGTCGATGCGCGCGAGTCCGCCCGGCCCGAGATCTTCGAAGTCCAGCGCGACCTGCTGAAGTTCTGGAAAGTGAAGCACGGCGCGCAGAAGGTGATCGTCCGCGGGACGAGGCCGGACCGCAACACGATGCTGGATCTGATCAAGCGAGCCCGACAGAACGAAGTGCTCAACCTGATCCGCAATGGCCGTTTTTTGCTGTTTGTCGTTGAGCAAGGAGAGGCCGCGGTCGATCTCTACAGCGGCTCGATCACGCTTGGTCCCGGAGACGCCTTGCTGCTGACCGCGATGGAGCCATTCGTGGTTTCGACCGGGGCTGATTTCGCGGGCCTATGGGTCGCGGTTCCGAACTGGTGGCTCATGGAGCTCTGCCAGGGCCAGATGAGGGGCGCTCGGGAGCGGCTGGACGCGCAGCGAGGGGCGACGATCGTGCTTCGCACCACACTTTCGGTTCTGCTGGAGGATGGGCGCGGCCCCGTCGAGGTCAACGATCTTGTGGACATGCTCGGCGCGGTTCTCGCCCGCAACCTGCTGGCCAGTGATATGGGGGCGCCGGACCAAGAGGGCCAGATCGAGCGTATTCGCCGCTTCGTGGCCGATAACTACCAAACGCCCGGCTTATCTCCGCGTGATGCGGCCCAGGCGCTCGGCTGTTCCATCAGCAGCATTCACAAGTGCTGCGCCTCGGTCGGCTGGACGTTCGGCGGGCTGGTGACGGGCATGCGAATTTCGGTGGCGGCCTACCGCCTGAATAGAACGCCACAAAGCATATCGGCGGTGGCGTTTGAGTGCGGCTATACCTCGCTCCCGCACTTCTGCCACGCCTTCAAGGCCTACTACGGCGTAACGGCGAGCAGTGTGCGCAAACAGCATGCGGTTGCGTGACCGCCGCGGCCGCCGCTCAGTCGGCGTCCTGGCCAACGAGCAGCCGCAACCGTTGTTCGCATGTTGCGAAGTCCAGGCCTTGCGCCGCCAGCCAGGCGTCATTGTAGTAGGTGTCGGTATAGCGTTCGCCGCTGTCGCAGATCAGGCTCACCACCGAGCCGGTCTCGCCCTCGGCCTGCATCCGCCTGGCGATACGGCCCACCCCGACAAAGTTGGCGCCGGTGGAGGGGCCTACCCTATGGCCCAAAATGTCAGACAAGACCCGCATGGCGGCGATCGACGCGGCGTCCGGCGCCTTGATCATCTCGTCGATGACCTCGGGCACAAAAGACGGCTCGACCCTCGGCCTCCCAACCCCTTCGATCCGCGACGCCGATGTGCAGCGGGCGGAGCGGTCGCCGCTCTCGAAGCACTCGAAAAAGGCGGAGTGTTCCACATCGACGGCGCAGAGGCGCGTGTCGTGACCCCGATAGCGGATGAAACGGCCGATGGTCGCCGCCGTGCCGCCTGTGCCAAGGCTCATGACAAACCAGCTGGGAACAGGGTGACGCTGGCCGCGCATCTGGTCGAACAGGGCTGCGCCGACATTGTCGCGGCGCCAGTCCGAGACCCGCTCGGCGTAAGTGAACTGGTCGAGATAGAGTCCGCCCAGAGCCTCGGCAAGGGCCTTGGCTTCGGCGTAAATTTGATCGCCACGCTCAACCAGGTGGCAGACGCCGCCATAGGCGGTGATGGCTTCGAGCTTCCGTGGGGAGGTCGTCTTCGGCATTACCGCGTGAAACGCCAGCCCCAACGCCTGGGCGAAATAGGCGACCGATACCGCCGTCGAGCCCGACGACGCTTCCACCACCGGCGTCCCCGGGCCGATGCGGCCGTTGCAGAGGCCGTATAGAAACAGGGACCGGGCCAGTCGGTGTTTCAGGCTGCCAGTGAGGTGGGCCGACTCGTCCTTGAAATAGATGTCCACGTCCGGCGTGGCCGGCAGGCGAACCCGGACCAGGGGTGTTTCGCCCGCACTGGCATGATCGGCGTCCAGCACGCCAACAGCCCAGGCCTCCCATCGGCAGGCCTCGCGACCGCCGCGCCGTGAGGCGGTTCGCTCATCGCCGCTCAGCTCGACCGACCGGGGTCCGGCCTCCGCGTACACCATCCTAGTCATCCCCACTCGGTCCCAAAGACACACGTCAGGAGTCTAGTTGACTTGTGATCCAGATTTCTCCCAAATCGAGCGACAAAACATCATCTTCTTGGGAAATATTTTGACGACCGCCTCACAATTGGATGACTTTGATCTACGTATCCTCGCGATCTTGCAGGATGACGCTTCGCTCTCCATCAATGAGATCGCCGAGCAGGTGCACCTTTCGCAGAACGCCTGCTGGCGGCGGATCAAGCGTCTTGACGAAGAAGGTGTCATCCGCAAACGCGTTGCTTTGCTCGACGCCTCCAAGTTGGGCGTCGGGGTCACTGTGTTTGTCAGCGTCAAGACGTCGGAACATTCCGAAACTTGGCTGTCCGACTTCGCCACAGCCGTGCGTGGCATGGCTGAAGTGGTCGAGTTGCACCGGATGACCGGCGATATCGACTATCTGATCAAGTTGCGGGTGCGCGACATTGAAGACTACGACAGCGTCTACAAGCGGCTGATCCGGTCCGTGAAGTTATCCGACGTCAGCTCGGCGTTCGTCATGGAGGAGATCAAGCAGACCACCGCCCTGCCCTTGCGGGCCATGCAACGCTGATTTGCGGCGTAGATGTCGGCGCCCCATCCGCCTCCTCCAGGTTGCGATAGCGCTCTGCCTTATCCAGCCTCGGAGCCTGCGGCCGCGATCTACCGCGCCATCTCCGCTGGCGTGAGCGTCAGCGCCGGGCTCGTCGCCAGCCTGCCCATCCTCGCGACCGCCACGCCCTTGGCGATCTCACCTAGCGTCTCGCTGTCGTCCGGGACTGACGCCCATTCGGTGGTCAGCGCCGCCAAAGCGGCTTGCACCATGTCCTTGGCCCGCTCCCGCGATAGGACGCGGGTGAGCTTGCTTAGGTCATCGAAGTCGTCGCGTCCGTAGTGTAGCTGAAGGCTGTCGCGATGCCGCGGCAGGGCGACATAAGGACAGGGCATGATGACGCTCGCTGAGATTTCCCAGATTTCACAGACGGTCGGCTCAGCCGCCGTCGTCGCCTCACTCATCTTCGTCGGCGTTCAACTCCGTCAAAACACCAAGGCCACGCAAGCATCGTCCCACCACGCGGTCTCTGAGGCGTTGAACCGGATCAATCTTCTATGGGCGCGAAACGGGGACCTAGCCAGGATTTGGCTTTTGGGAATGCAGGATAGGGGGACGCTGACGCCGGAAGAGCGATGGCGCTTTGACTCGACCCTTCGAGCCTACCTTCACGTCTGCGAGACAATGTATATGCAGGCAGCCCTCGGCGCCGGCGACTCTGGCATCGTCATCGCCGAAGAGAATGGCATCAAGTCGGTCTTTTCGTCGGCCGGCGTCAAAGAATGGTGGAGGGAAAATCCGTTCGGTTTCTCCCCTGAGTTTCGCAATTACGTCGGGAAGGTCATTGCACGCTGATCATCTCCCGACAACATTGGCGCGTTAGGCCGCTCTCTCGCTGAATCTCGAATCATACAGTCGAGTATCCGCAGCAGAACGCGAAACCAAGCGGCCCCGGCGGGTATGGATCGGCTTTGACTTGTCACAGCGTAGCGGGGCCGCGCCATGGAAATGCATCAAATCCGGTATTTCCTGGCGGTCAGCGAAACGCTGAATTTGACCAAGGCGGCCAAGCGCTGCAACGTCGCCCAACCGTCTCTCACCCGCGCGATCAAGGCTCTCGAGGCTGAGTTGGGGGGCGAGCTTATCCGCCGCGAACGCAACCTGTCGCATCTGACGGAGCTCGGCCAGCGGGTCCTTCCCATGCTGCGCCAGTGCTACGAAACGGCCGTCTCGGCTAAATCCGTGGCCGCGTCCATGCACAACGGACAGGTGGTCCCGCTCTCACTGGCGCTGTCGCACACGATTGGGCTCAAAGCGCTCGAGCCAATGCTGCAAGAGCTGTCTCGGATCTTTCCTGGGTTGCAGCTAAAATTGCATCGGGGCTCACGCAACGAGGTAGTCGAATACCTGAAATCCGGAGCAGTCGAGTTGGCCATCGCCGGTCCCTTAGGCGAGGCATGGCCACGGCTCGACGCCTTTCCGCTGTTTGACCAGCCGTGTGAGGTCGGGACGAGTCCGGATCACCGCTTGGCGACAAAAGCCTATGTCGAATTCGAGGATTTGACGGCCGAGACCCTGGTGATCGACACCAGTTGTGAATTGACTGAGGAATTCCGGGCCAGACTGAAAGCCAACGGCATCCTTGAGCCCGCAATACATTACGTGACGAGGCGGGAGGACCAACTGGCTCTAATCAAAGCCAACCTCGGTGTTGCGATCGTCACCGTCGCCGCGGCGGAAATGCATGGGCTTAGCCATGCGCCATTGAGGCGACTCGACCTTCGTCTCACCGTATTTGCGTATACGGTTGCGGGACGACAACGCGGAAACGCCTCCGTCACGCTGTTGAATATGCTGAGAGCCGAAAATTGGACCTAGAACTGGTGAGCTCGTACTTCACACCAGATGGTTTTTCTGTCGAAGCCGGCGATCAGCAATACGACCAACGAACTCCGTCCATAGCCGCAGTGTATCGATTCCTTAGTTAAGCGGCATTTTCGTCGAAGCAGACCGGCGTTTAGCTTGCCACCCGGGTGGCAAGCTTCTGCTCGGCGCACGACACAAGGATGGAAATGAAGGACGTGTCCGTTGTGATGGTCCATGGCGGATGGGCGGACGGATCGAGCTGGGCGCGTGTGATCACCGGGCTTGCGGCGCGGGGTATCAAGTCATTCGCCGCGCCGTTGCCGCTTACTGACCTGGCCGACGATGTTGCAGCCCTCAATCGCAGTATCGAGCGGGCGTCTGGGCCGGTCGTATTGGTTGCCCATGCGTATGCGGGCGCGGTCATCGGGCTCGCACGTACCGAACATGTAAAGGCCCTAGTCTACATAGCCGCGTTCGCGCCCGACGAAGGCGAAACGCTCGCCGAACTGTTCTTTCGCGCCGAACCGCATCCGCAGGCGCCGAAGCTGGCGCCGGACGGCGACAACCTGCTTTGGCTTCCCGATGAGGCTTTTCCCAATGCGTTCGCACCCAACGCTTCGGCCGATGACCTAATCGCCCTTGCTGCTGCGCAGCGGCCGCTGCGGTTCTCTTGCATGACGGTTCCGACGGAAGGGCCTGTTCTGTGGAAGATGGTTCCGACCTGGTACCTAGTGGCCGAGCACGACCACATGATTGTTCCGGACACCCAGCGCTTCATGGCCGCGCGTATGAACGCGACGATCAGGTCGCATGCTGTCGATCATACGCCGATCATCACGGCCCCCGGCCCCGTGGTCGACATCATCCATGAAGCCGTCGAGTCGGTCGCCGGCCACAGATGATCGCCCGTCGAAAAGTTTGAGCGGAAAGCACAGGAGGGTTTCGATGACGTTTGTCAGATACCGCGTGGCTGAGGTCGACGGTTTCAAAGTGTTTTATCGAGAGGCCGGGAATCCGGCGGGACCTAAGCTCTTGCTGCTCCACGGGTTTCCGACCGCTGGCCATATGTTCCGCGACCTGCTCCCCCTGCTGGCCGATAGATTTCACCTGGTCGCTCCCGACCTTCCCGGCTTCGGACAGTCCGACATGCCGCCGCGAGACAAGTTCAGCTACACCTTCGACAATATCGCACGTGTCATGGAGCGTTTCACGGAGGTCGTCGGCTTTGATCGCTTCGCCGTGTACATCTTTGACTATGGAGCGCCGACGGGATTCAGGCTCGCCATCCGCCATCCTGAACGGATCACCGCCATCATCTCCCAGAACGGAAACGCATACGAGGAAGGTCTCAGCGACGGCTGGAAGCCCATCCGCGCTTATTGGGAAGCCCCGTCCCCGGCGAACCGAGAGGCGCTCCGGGCCTTTCTCAGCCCGGAGACCACGCATTGGCAGTATACGCACGGCGCACCCGACCCGACATTGGTATCGCCGGACGGTCAGAATCTGGACAATTATTACCTGGCTCGCCCCGGCGCCGATGAAATTCAGCTCGATCTGCTTGGCGACTACAAGAACAATGTCGAGCTCTATCCAGAATTTCAGAATTACCTTCGCAGGCACAAGCCACCACTTTTGGCGGTGTGGGGCAAGAACGATCCGTTCTTCCTCCCGCCAGGCGCCGAGGCTTTCAAACGCGACATTCCCGGCGCGGTCGTACGTTTCCTAGACGCCGGCCACTTCGCTTTGGAGACCCACGCCTCGGAAGTTGCGGACAGCATCCGCGATTTTCTCAAGGAATGAGATCGTTGGAGCCAAGCCGCTGCTCTCGATGGAGGTCCAAATGACCGAGCGTCCCCTCATTGTTTTTGACGTCAACGAGACCCTTCTGGATCTCGAGACCATGGAGCCGATCTTCGAGCGGATATTCAAGGACGCCGGTGCAATGCGCCTATGGTTCGCGAACCTCATCCTTTATTCCTGCGCCCTGACGGTCGCCGACGCCTATGTACCATTCACCGAGATCGGCGGGGCGGTCATGGCGATGCTCGCCAAGACCAAGGGGATTGAAATCTCGGAGGCCGACAAGCTTGAGCTGACGGACAATTTCGCCTCCATGCCTCCGCATCGCGAGGTCCCGCAAGCATTGCAGAGGCTGCGCGACCACGGCTTTCGCCTGTTCACACTCACCGACAACCTCCTCGATATCCAAGGCCGACAGCTAGAGCAGGGCGGCATCATAGACCTGTTCGAGCGCCGCTTCAGTGTCGACCAGGAGGTTCGTCGCCACAAGCCGGCGCCCGAAGCCTACGCCTACGTCACGCGGTCCCTCGGGGCGAAGCCAGCTCAGATGTGCCTGATCGCTTCCCACACCTGGGACACGCTAGGCGCGGTCGCCGCCGGCTGGCAGGCGGCGCTAATCAAGCGTGTCGGGAATGACGTCCTGAGCGTCGGGCCGCAGCCAACCTACACCGGCAGGGATCTGGACGAAGTCACCGACCAGTTGATCGCCCGATACCTGACCTGAGCTGGGCGCCTCGGACAGCATAGCGGACGTTATATGCGGTGATCGACCACTTCGTCCGGCCTCGGCGCCTCGGATGGGCCCGCTAGTCATCGATGAGCTCTCGAGCCCTCGCCGCCAACGCTTGCATCGGAAAGGGCTTGGGAATGACGCCCTTGCCGATGATGGCGTGCTTGCCTAGCCGATAGTGAAAAGCACCCTCAGGCCTGGCCGCGTCAGACGAGCGGCATCTGCGGCCAGCGGCCGTTCAGGCCGCTGGGCAGGCCGACATCTGTGATGAGGGATCGATGCAACCTGCTGTGCGCACGGAGCGCATGGCGGAAAACCCCGTCGTCGCCAGGAGGATTTACGGTCGGCCAGCGTCTTACATCCTGGGGCGCCGTGAGGCGGCGCCGGCATAGGCCTTATCCGGGGATCAAATGCTTCCTTCGCGCCGCTCGATGTTCGCAAGCCTGGCCACGCTTGCAGCGGCCGCTCCTTGCGCCGCCCTGGGAGCGAACATCGCCAACGAAACCATCACAAGCCTGCCGGACCGCCAAAACTTCAAAATCGATCACGTCTATCTGAACGCGGCCTATGCCCATCCTATGGGCGACATGACTTATCGCGCGATTGAGGATTTTCTACAGCTGCGTCGCCGCGAGGTGGATACGCCCTGGCCGGCGAAGAATCCGCGAGATCGGGCGGTCGAGCTCTTCGCCCAGTTGATCAACGCCGATCCCGCCGACATTGCGGTGGTCCCCAGCACCATGGAAGGCGAAAACCTGATCGTTCAGGCGCTGGACCTGGGCCCCAGCGCAGGCGTGGTCACGGACGCCTACCATTATTCGCCGGAAATCTACGGCGAGCAGCGGCTGCGCGGCGTGCCGGTCGCCGTGGCGATGCCCCGCGATAACCGCATCGAACGGTCCGAGATCGATCGCCTTATCGACGGAAAGACCCGCCTAGTCGCCGTCTCGGCGGTCTCAAGCGACACAGGCTTTCGTCACGATCTGAAAGCCCTGTCCGAGATCGCTCACCGCAAGGGCGCGATGGTCTACGCCGATATCATCCAGGCGGCCGGCGCCGTGCCGATCGACGTCAAGGACAGCGGCGTCGATTTCTGCTGCTGCGGCGGCTACAAATGGCTGATGGGCGACTTTGGCGTCGCCTTTCTCTATGTGCGCCCAGACCGCCGCAAAAACCTCAAGCGAGTCTTCGCCGGCTGGCGCCAATACAATCACTACGTAAGCCGTCTCTATCCGTTCGACCCGCCCGGGCCGCCCGGAGTGCAGTATTCGCTCAGCGACGACACCGTCGGCCTATTCGAAGTCAGTACTCCCAACTGGGCGGCGCTGGCGGGACTTGTGGGTTCGCTGACCTATCTCCACGCGATGGGCGTCGAGCAGATCGCCCGTCATCGTGCACCGATGATGGCGCGTCTTCAGGCTGAGTTGCCGAAGTACGGCTTTACGCCGCTGACGCCGGCAGACACCGACACGCCGGCGATCGCCTTCGCCTTCGAGGACGCGTCCGTAAAACTTGAGCCGGCGCTGCGCGCCGCCCGGATCAATATCCAGACGTCGCGCCATCGCATTCGTATCTCGCCTTCGGTCTACAACGACATGGCCGATATCGAACGTCTGGTGCAGGTCTTGAGAGCGGCGACATGAGATCGGCGACGCGCGCCATGAAATGGACCGCGGCGGCCTTGCTGGCCGCACTCCTTGGGCTGTCGTCCCAACCTGCGGCGGCGCAATCCGCGCCAATCGCCGCCGACAAATACAGCTGGCTGGAAGACCAGCATGCGCCCGCCGCGGTCGCCTGGTCAAAGATCCGCCGGGACGCCGCCATGACCGAGCTGTCGTCCAAGCCGGAATTCCCCATCGTCCTTGGCGAACTGCGCGAGCGCCTCGCGGCGAGCGCGCCGTTTCCCACCCTCTTCCTGCTAGGCGATCACTTTGTCCGCCTGACCCGCGATGCAGATCATCCCGCGGGCCTACTGCAGACAGCGGCAAACACGGCGGGCCGTGCGACGTTGCAATGGCGAACCGTTCTCGACGTTGGCGCCCTGAACAGAGCGGAAGGTGCGAACTATACCCTTGGCGGGGTGGGCATGTTCGACTTTCCCGATCGTTGTCTTCCACCGGCGTTCAATCTTTGCCTGCTAGCCCTGTCGCCCGGCGGTTCCTCCAGCCTGGAACTGCGCGAGTTCGATCTCAAGGCGGGCGCTTTCGTTCCGGGCGGCTTCAGGACGCCTGCGAACCGGTCAATCACAGCCTGGCTCAATCCCGATACCTTGCTGATCGCTCATTCGCTCTACGGCAGCCCGGCCCTGCCAAGCAATTTTCCCGCCGTGGTGCGCATTTGGAAGCGCGGCCAACCGCTGGCGAACGCCAGGCCTCTGTTCCAAGCCGCGCCGACCATGTCGCTGGTCGAGGTCAACGCCTTTGGCGACGGGGCGGCGCGTCGTGGCGTCCTCAAAGTCATCGAGGATTACGGCACCATCGACTACCGGCTGGTCGATCAGCAGGGCGGGCTGTCAAAGATCGACCTGCCGCAGAAGGTCAAATACGTCGGCCGCGTAGCGCTCAGCTATCCCTACCTTGCGGTCCAGCTGGCCGCGCCGGCGATCCTTGAGGGAAAGCCTTATCCGGCCGAGACCATCGTCGCCTATGACGTCAGGCCGGAGGTCAAGGGGCCGACAAAATACCAGCCGGTGTTCGTGCCTGGGGCCGGGACATATGTGAGCGACAGCCCGGAGGGGACCGGCGCGGGCCTCGCCTTCGTAGAGAGCCACGATCTCCAGAAAACCCTCGTGGTCGCCCGGCCGGCCGGCAATGGCTGGGCGATCCGTCCCGTCCTGTCGGCGCCGCCAGGCGTCGCGCTGACGATCCTCAAGCCTGATGGCGTCACCGCGGATTTGCTCATCAAGCAGGAAGGCTTTCTTGTCCCTGCGAATGTCGGCTTGGTCGCCGAGGGCCAAAGGCCGGTGCGGATCGAGGCCGGCAAGCCCATTCTCGACGCATCGAATTTTCGCATTGATATCCGTTCGGCCCGTTCGAAGGACGGAACGATGGTGGACTATTACCTGGTCAGCCCCAAGCATCCCAAACCGGGGCCGGTCCCCACCCTGATGAGCGGCTACGGCAGTTTCGGCGTGGACTTCGACCCCGACTATTTCTCGTCCGGTCTTAGCCGAGGCATGGCGTCCTGGCTGTCGCGTGGCGGCGCCTATGCGGCGGTCGCGATCCGAGGCGGCGGCGAGCGGGGGGAAGCCTGGCACCTCGCCGGCGTCGGCTTGAACAAACAGACCTCGTTCGACGACTTCATCGCGGTCGGTCAGGATTTGGTGAACCGCGGTTTCACCACGGTCGCCCACCTGGGCGCGTTCGGGCGTTCGGGCGGCGGCCTGCTGACCGCGGCGATGGCGGCGGAGCGACCTGACCTCTTCGGCGCAATCTATGTCGGCGTTCCGGTCACCGACGTGGGCGCGCTCAGCACCTCCGGCTCGGGGATCATCAAGGGACAGAAGTCGGAATTCGGCGATTGGGACGATCCGGCGGCCCTGAAAGTGATCCTATCCTATTCGCCCTACCAGAATCTGCGCGCCGGGATCCATTACCCACCCATTCTGATCATGACCTCGACCGAGGATAATCAGGTTGGGCCTGGCCAAGCGCGCAAGTTCGCCGCGCGGTTGGAGGAAGTGGGCGCCAAACCGCTGCTGATCGAGGAAGCCGAGGGCGGACACGGCGTGCCGGACCAGGTCCGCCAGCCCGAACTGGTGGCCGCCGAGATGGTGTTCTTCATCGACGCGCTGATGAAATGTGCCGGACAATGAATGCTTTGGCGTCGCTAGGGCCGGTCGTCGTCGACGGCTTGGGCCTCGAACTGGGTCAGATCCGTCACGACCTTGGATCGCTCGGACGCGTCGCGGTACATCATGTGGCCGGCCTCGTAGCACCGCAGGGTGACACGACTGGACAGGGCGGGCGCCAGGCCGGCGACGATGGACTGCTGGGCTTCGCAGCTGTTGGTCGGGTCGTACCGGCCCAGGGCGACCAACACCTTCATCCGAGGCTCAAGCATCATCGCGGACTGTGTCCACGGCGGGTTCACATTGAACATGTGCGCCACTTCGCCATCAACGAGCCCGGCGCGTTGGGCCGCAGCGGCGGCGTCGGTCTGGTTATAGACCCACTGCATTCCGCTGCTGCGCCGCGCCGGGCCGGGGGTGGGCGCGTAACCAGCCTCCAGCGCCCGATATTCGAGATTGGTGCTGTAGCCAAGCTCTCCCGCATAACCAAGGTCGGTGGCAAAGCCGAGCTCCTCACGAAGGTAACGCGATACATAGAGGTCGCGCCCTGGGATTTTCGGCTCCTCGTCGAATGTGCGGGTATCCACGTCCGCCAGTTCCCGCGCCTTGTCGCCGTTGAAGAAGCCGGTGAGGAAGTCCTGCGTGTTCATAACCAGGGACCGAGGGTCGATCTGGTCGGGCCGGACCCCCGTGTAGGCGGCGAGCTGCCCAACGATGGCCTCTCGCTGAGCTTCCGACAGCTGATCGAGATGTTCCAGGGCTGGCTGGTAGGTGGAGGCGACCCACGCCTTTACCGTCATCATCGTCGCCTGCGGATCGCTTTGCAGGGCTGGCGCGAGCCGCTTGTAATAGAGGGCGGTGGCCGTTCGGTTCGGGACGTTCATGGCGTCCCAGAAGTTCATGGGCATTTTGACGCTGGGAAATCCACCGGACACCAGGACAAGCCCAGCCACATTCATGCCGCGCTGCGCCAAAAACTCGCCCACCGCCGCCGCTCGCCAGACGCCATAGCTCTCGCCAAGCAGGAAAAGCGGCTGGGCCTGGGCGTCGAAGCGGGCTCGATAGGCCCGAACAAATTCCGCCGCGGTCGCGACATCGCCCTTCATGTTGAAGAATTCAGGCGCGAACCGAGGCTTGTCCACTCGGCTAAATCCGGTCTCCACTGGATCGTAAAAGACCAGGTCCGACGTTTTCAGCAACGTCAGTGGATTGTCCACGAAGCCAGACTTGGTGATCCGGCGCGGGCCGAGGAATTCGGTATGCACATAGATCGAAGAAATCGTCGGGCCGCCGTTCCAGGCGATCGTCAGAGGGCGAATTTGACCCCGATTCTTGACCACATAGGCGACGAAGAAAACATGCGCGTGGACCTCTCCCGTTTCGTCGACGCGGATCGGCAAGCGCCCTGCCCGGGCTTCGTATTCGAGCGGCCCCTCGGCGGTCTGGATGGTGTGTTCGGTCACAACGATCGGCTCGTCGCCCGACACCAAGGGCGCAATGGTCCGCGGCGGCGCCTGAGCATTCACGGCGGAAGGGGCCGTGAGACCGGTCAGCGTCGCCGCCAGAGCCATCGCCACGGTTATCGACCAGATGCGCATGTGCAAGCCTCCATGCAAGGTGAGACGTCGGCGCAGAGCCGATCCTCCATCTCGTCAGGATTATCGACGCCGCGACCGGACTTTCAGCGGGGGCCTCCGATCACAAGATTGATCTCGCCATGAACCGCACCTCGCCCGCCCGGCTGTCATTCGAGGGTCTCGACGCCCGGTTTCGGCGTCCGCTGATGAGCTACTTCAAGCGTCGGGTCGCCGACCACACGGAAGCTGAAGATCTGACGCAGCAGGTGTTCATGCGGCTGCTGGCGACCGGTGATTTCGAGGGTGTCGAACAAACGGAGGGCTATGTCTTCACCGTCGCGGCGAACCTCCTTAAAGATCGAGGCCGCCAGGCCATGCGACGGGGCGGCCTCGGCGCTGTCGCACCCAATCCCAGCCTCGTATCGGAATTAACCTTTGAAATGGTGGAGGATCGCTCGCCTGAGCGCGTCCTATTGGGCAGGGAGACCCTGGCGGACGTGCTGCGAACGCTCGACGCCTTGGGTGAAAGGACGCGCGACATCTATATTTTGTTTCGGCTTGAGAACATGAAGCAGCGGGAAATCGCCACGCTGCTCGGCATTGGTCAAAGCACCGTGGAAAAGCATGTTGTGAAAGCGACGGTCCACCTGGCGCGCGTGTACGGGTTTCAGTAGCGATGGTTGGCGAAGACATCGATGAGACCAGGCGTCTGGTGGAGGCCTCGGCCTGGCGGGTTGCACTGTTCGAGGCCGACCTCGAGGCGACCGAGGATTTTGAGGCGTGGCTATCGTCGGACGGGCGAAACGCCGCGGCCTGGCGTCAAGTCTCCGCGGGCTGGGACAGGTTTGGCGAAGAGGCCATGGAGCCTGAACTGATCATCGCCAGGCGCGATGCGCTGGAGCGCGCCAGACGCCATAAGCAGCGCCGTTTCGCCGGTGCTGAGGGGTGGCCTTTCAGAGGTCGCGCTACGGTCGCCGCCGCCCTCCTCGCCGTCCTAGTGCTGAGCACGATCGCCGGCTTCGGCGTCTGGCGGACCACGCGGCCGGATGTCTATCAGACCGCCCTTGGAGAGCGGCGGTCGATCACCCTGGCTGATGGCTCGCACATCGCGCTGGATTCCAACTCGTTGCTTAAGGTCAAATTGCTGCGGAAGGCACGGTTGCTCGAACTGGTCCGCGGCCAGGCCCACTTTGAGGTGGCTCATGATATTGCGCGCCCGTTCACCGTCCACGCCCGGGACAAGACGGTCGTGGCCACCGGGACCAGCTTCAATGTCGACCTGTTCGGGCCCGATGTGATCGTGACCCTGATTGAGGGTCGAGTTTCGGTCCTCCAGGATCAAGCGGCGCGCCTGCCGATCGTCGCCCCCGCGAAGGCGCCCCTGGTCGTGGCGCGGCTGACGCCAGGCGAGCAATTCGTCGGCCCCCTGCCCGCTGCCGACGGATCAAGATCTACGCCGCTCCCGATTGTGCTCAAAAGCGTCAGCATCGACCGAACGACCGCCTGGGAGACTGGCCAACTGGTTTTTGAAAACGAAGCGCTGTCTTCGGTGGCGCAACGCGTTGCCCGCTATACCGATCAGCCGATCGTCGTCGACCACAACGTCGCCACGCTGCATTTGTCTGGCGTCTTCAACGCCGGCGACCTCCCTGCCTTCGTCGACGCTGTACAGAGGGTGCTTCCGGTGACCGCTGGGACGGAAGATGATGGGGCCGTGCACCTGAGACGCCGCGGCTCCTGATCCATCACGTTAATCTCCGTGGAGGATTTGTGACACGCCGTCGTCTTGCTCTCCAACGGCCGTCGTTCGGCCGACTTTCAATGGGGGCACTTCATCATGTCGCGTCTGACACGCCATCGTCTATTCCGGTCCACCGTCCTGGCGGGCGTCCTGACTTTTGCGGGCCTCGCCAGCGCCGCGGTCGCCCAGGAAAGGGTCTTCAGTTTCAACATTCCCGAGGAAAGCCTTTCCAAGGCGCTACGTGACTTCGGCGAGGCCACCCATCAGCAGATCGTCTTCACCGAGGACATGACCTCGGGGAAGAACGCCCCAGCCGTGCGGGGCCCCTATTCCGCCGCCGGCGCGCTGGATCGTATTCTGAAGGGGTCGGGCCTGTCGGCCGAGCGCACACCCGAGGGCGCGCTCGTGCTGCGGTCGGGGCGATTTCCGGAGCGCGCGGCCGCCGCTTCCGAAGTCGCTGAAGTCATTGTGACGGCCAACAAGCGCGCCGAACCGCTCTCGAAGGTTGGCGAAGGAATCTCCGCGATCAGCGGCGATCGGCTGGAGAACCTCAACGCCAACAATCTCGAGGACTATCTGGGCTTTGTGCCCGGCGTCGAGTTCACCTCCTATGGTCGCCCCGGGCAGGACCAGATCTCCATCCGCGGCATTGCGTCCCAAGCCCTGGGGGCAGCGATCGCCACCTATGTGGATGGGATTCCCGTCGGCTCGGCCAGCAACGAGGCCCAGGGCTCGAGCTACACCGTCGACATCGATCCGGCCGACCTTGAGCGCGTCGAAGTGCTGAAGGGTCCCCAGGGCACACTCTATGGCGCCTCATCGCTCGGCGGCGTGTTGAAGTACGTGACCAAGGCGCCGAGCCTGACCTCGACTGAACTCGATACAGGGGCCGACGTCGAAGACGTTGAACACGGTGGCCTCGGCTACAAGATCCATGCGGCCGGCGCCACGCCGATCATCAATGACGTGCTCGGCTTGAGGGTTAGCGGCTACTATCGTGAAGACCCCGGCTTCATCGACAACGTCGAAACCGGGCAGAAGGACGTCAACAGCGACACGGCCTGGGGTGTCCGCGCGTCGGTCCTGTACCAGCCCACCCAACAACTCTCCGTCAAGCTGGGCGCAGTCGTTCAGAAGACCGACGCCGCCGGTTTGGATGCGGTTTCCTACAATGAATCGCCGAACTTCCCGCCGCCGTTCCAGCTGTCGCACGGCGACCTCAACACCTTTCTACGTCTCAACCAGCCGAACACCGCCTTGGACGAAATCTATTCGTTGGAAATCAACTACGATCTTGGCTGGGCCAACCTGATTTCAGCGACCGGCTATTCCATTGAGGACGACTATCGCTACACCGACGTCACGGCGACCTACACTGGCGCCTATTATTCGACCCTATTGTCGGAAGCGCCGGGTAGCTCGGCGAGCGACACCGACAATTACGACGTCGACAAAACCTCCGAAGAAGTCCGCCTGCAGTCCAAGAGCGACGGGCATTTGGAATGGGTCGGTGGCTTCTTCTATCAAAAAGAGACCTCGGACACGAACGCGCTGATCACCATCATGGGCCCGACCGGCACGGTCGCCGCTGGCCCCGACGGACGGCCGGCGGTCGGAACCTCCAACAATGATCTGACCGAATATGCGGGGTTCGCGAACGTCACCTACTACATCCTGCCGTCTTTGGATGTGAGCGGCGGGTATCGACGCAGTCACATCACCCAGGACAACGTCAACGATGATACTGGACCGGTCTACACCCTGTCGGGAACGCCCGCGCTGCGTACTGACCGTTTGACTAACGACGTCAACACCTATTCCGCGGGCGCCCGCTGGCGGGTAAATCCAGATGTGATGCTTTACGTGCGCGCCGCCAGCGGCTTTCGTCCCGGCGGCGGCCGGGCGGCGCCGCCCGTCGCGGGCCTCACCGACTTCGTGCCGACCTACAATCCCGATACGGTCTGGAGCTATGAAGCCGGTGTGAAAGCCAAGGCGCTCGAAGGCCGCGTCTCAATGGATATCGACGCCTTCTACATCGATTGGCACGACATCCAGACCTTGATCGCCGTCGATGGCGGTCCTTATCTGGTCCAGGGCAACGGGGGCAACGCAGTCAGCCAAGGCCTGGAGGCCCAGTTTCAGGTTAACCCCTTTCGGGGCCTTAACTTGACGGCTGGCTTCGCGTTCACCGACGCGCACTACACCTCGCCAAACGCAGGGCTCGGCCTGACCGTCGGCGAACAGATTCAGTTCGTGCCGAAGTACACCGCGTCGCTGCAGGCGGAATACACCCATCCGCTAACAGATGACTGGCAAGGCTTTGTCGGTGGTGACTACCGGTACCGCAGTCCGGAACTCGATGCGCTGAACCTTCTGATGCCGGGCTTCGATCAGGTCGGCCTTCACGCCGGCGTCGAACGTGGTCGGACGCGGCTGAACCTCTATGTCGTGAACCTTACGGATACGCGTGGACTGCTTGGCTATACGGGCGGCGGCAACGCGGTCGGCGATGCGCTCCGATATGCGGTCAGTCCGCCCAGAACGGTCGGGATCAGCGTCTCCCAGAAGTGGTAGAGGCGCCGCCCGAGGCGTCCTCTACCTCGGCGTCCCGTTGGCGGCTCAAAGGCGCCAACGGGGGAAGCCGTTCACTTCCCGGTCGGCGAGGCGACCCGAGCCGCCGGCGGTCACGACAGCGACTATCTGGGCGTCGAATTTCGCTATGGCTGGTGAACGGCGCCCACACCAGCGTCATGGAAAGCCGCCCAGGGCGCGGAGGAAAGGTGACGGACAAGGTGCTCCGCGAGCACCGTCACCCGCGCGGGCCTTAAACCGCCCGGCGGACTCACCAGATTGAGCGACACTGGCGTCACCTCCCAGTCCGGGAGCACCACTTCCAGACGCCCCTCGGCAAGATCTCGCCAGACGATGAACTCCGGCTGGACCGCGATCCCCATCCCCGCCAGCAGGGCAGGTCCCAAGGCCTCGGCGTTGTTGACGTGCAGAGCGCCGCGCACGGGCACAGCGTAGTCGCCCTCCCGGGGATGATGAAAGCGCCACATCAGCGGTGTCGGCATGTTGGTGTAGATCAGCGCCGTATGCTCAGCCAGGTCACGGGGGTGTTTGGGTCGGCCGTGCCGCTCAAGATAGCCGGGCGAGGCGACGACCGGTCGGCGTACCGTGCAGATGCGGCGCGCACGAAGGGTGGAGTCGGCCAGGGTCGCAATCCGCAGCGCCAGGTCAAAGCCGCCCTCGATCAGATCCTGCTGCTCGTCGCCGAGATGCAGATCAACGCCCACCTGCGGATACCGCTGGAGGAACTCCGGCAGAATGGGCGCAAGGTGAGCCACGCCAAACGACATCGGCGCGGCGAGCCGCACGATGCCGCGTGGGGTTGTCGCCTGGTCCGAGGCGTCGGCCTCCACGGCCTCGCCTTCGGCGGCGATCCGTTTGGCGGCCCCAAGCGCGGCCTCGCCGGTCCCGGTCAAGGAAAGCCGGCGAGACGTTCGATGCAAGAGCGCGGCGCCGAGACGGGCTTCCAGCCGGCTGATGGCCTTCGAAACGGTGGGTTTGGACAAGCCCAGATCGGCGGCGGCGCGGGAGAATGACCCCGCTTCGGCCACCTTGGCGAAAATGGCCCAGGCCTCGAAGTCGGGCAGCCCGCTCATGTCAATTTCAGCATCGGTCTGTTTCTATTGTTTCTATTTCACACCCAATCACCACGACCTATCTGTTCGGTCAACTCATCCACCGTTTTTACGGAGACCAAACATGATCGACCTTCGTCCCTTCGACAGCCTTGGCGGCGCCGACCACGGCTGGCTGAACGCCAAGCATCACTTTTCTTTCGCCGGCTACCACGATCCGAAGCGGACCAACTGGGGGTCGCTGCGGGTCTGGAACGACGACACCATCGCCCCCAACACCGGCTTTCCGGCCCATCCGCACGCCGACATGGAGATCATCACCTATGTCCGCAAAGGCGCGATCACCCACAAGGACAACCTGGGCAACCAGGGCCGGACCGAGGCCGGCGACGTGCAGGTGATGTCCGCCGGCTCGGGCGTCACCCACAGCGAATACAATCTGGAAACCGACCCGACCCAGATTTTCCAGATCTGGATTCTGCCGACCAGCCGCGGCAAACCGCCCAGCTGGGGCGCCCGTCCATTCCCGAAGGCCGATCGCTCAGGCCGGTTCACGGCCCTAGCCTCCGGGGACGAAACGGACACCGAAGCTCTTCCAATTCGGGCTGACGCCCGGGTGTTGGGCGCGACCTTGAAGGCCGGCGAGACGGTTGAATATGTGCTCGGAACCGATCGTCGCGGCTACTTGGTGCCTGCCGTCGGATCGGTCGAGATCGAGGGCGTCCGGGTCGGCCCCCGCGACGGCGCGGCGATCAGCCAAATCGACGTCCTGAAAGTCACTGCGCTCGAGGACGCCGAGGTGGTTCTGGTCGACGCCATCTAGGGCCGTCCCGGCCCGAACCCACCAGGGTCAGCCACCAGTCGGCTTCTGCCGCCTGGTGGCGCCACTGACGGGCTTATTGGCTGGCTCACTAACCCCGGTCAACGTTGCTGTCGTGGCCCATCGGCTGGCCGACCCGACCGCGGATGCCAGGGCGGCGGACACACCAAGCCCGGCAGGCCTCTCCGCATGAGCGGAGACACCGCACTGTCCGCAACCGGTTCAGAAGGTGAGTCTGGCGTTGGCGAGGAGTTTGAAGGTTCCGGCGGGGGTGTAGAGGCCGCGATCGAGGGTCCAGCCGCCGGTGAGGCCGCCAGTGAAATGCAGGCCGAGGCGCCAATCCGCGCCGAGGCCGGCGCCGCTGGCGTATTCGTAAGGGCCCGCGCCACGATCACCGCCATAGCCAGCGTCGAAGTAGGCGTAAGGCAGCAGCGAGCCGCCGATGGGGCCGGCGTTCAAGGGTTCGGCCGGCGCCCGAAGCTCATTGCGGGCGATGATCCCGGTGTCGAAGGCGCCGTCGTCGTAGACGTAACCTCGCACCCCGCCGCTGCCGCCGACAGCCATCTGCTCGGTGTCCACCAGGGCGTGGTCGGCGACCTGGCCGGAAAGGGCCAGGACATAGCGCCACTCGCCGGCGATCCTGAAATCGCCTCGGTAGTCTATGTCGGCGTAGGCGTAGTCAGCGTGTACGACGCGCTCACTGGAGAAGGCGCCAACATCGGCATTGGTGTTGCGAATCCCCAGACCGCCTGGGCTGATGTGGGCAGTGACGGACAGGGTCTGGGTCGCGGCGAGGCTGGACCAGGCGTCCGACCAACCCACCAGCGCCTGTTCAACGACCACCGCATGGCCGACCTGTTCAGCGCCGGCAAAATAGGTGCTGGTCTGCTGGCCGTGGGCCTCGACGCCCAAGGACAGATCGCCCGGCAGAGGACTGAAGTTGGACAGGGCCGTGCGGTAGACGCCGCTGATCTCTTCGGTCTGCGAGCGAACCTTGAAGGCCTGGGGCGAGGTGGTGCTGTCGATATAGTCGGTGACGAGCGTGAAATCCTGCCGCGGCGCCAGGGGCAGGCCGACGATCAGGCTGTGGCTGACATATTGCGGCTCGCCGTTGCCGAACGGCCCGGTGTCGTTGACCCAGTAATCGTCGCTGGTGGTGAGCTGATAGGAGATCAGCGAACCGGGCGTGATCAGGTCACCGATCTCGGCGCCGAGGGACCAGCGGTCGAGGCCGCTGGAGGGGGTTCCGGAATTGTCGTAGCCGACGAAGGCCTGCCATGGCTTGCCGGCCCGGGCTTGCAGATCGAGGTTGGTGACGCCCAGGTCCTGGCCCGGGGAGAAGACGGCGGTCACGGATCGGAACGGGCTGTGGTTCAGCCA
>Ga0302314_10000389_pt1 | contig 80902 bp, 67 predicted proteins | sample III_Palsa_N2_3_FD_200533 | JGI IMG/M metagenome (GOLD analysis project Ga0302314, IMG submission 200533) | Peat permafrost microbial communities from Stordalen Mire near Abisko, Sweden - III_Palsa_N2_3 | ecosystem: Environmental > Terrestrial > Soil > Palsa > Peat permafrost | place: Sweden...
GACCAAAACCAGATGATCCACTTCCTCAAGAACATCATGCTGATGGGCGGCTTGCTCAACATCGCCTACTTCGGCGCCGGCCCGGTCAGCCTCGACAGTGCTGCGGGCAGGCAAACCCTGGTGCCGGCTGCACAACGTGCGTGAGAGCGGCGTAACCAAGTGTCGATCACTCAAGGCGGCTCTGCCAATCCAGGAGGGAACACGGATCGACTCCCGGTCCGTTTCCCTCGCACAGAATAGGCTTCCCCTACAGAGGAGTGAATCATGAGGAACAAGGTCGCAATCATAAATTCAAATGAGAGATCGGTGGCTCGCGGGGAAATTTCAGCAACGTTGCCTGGTGCGTCCAAATGACGCCTGCACGCGGGCTTTAGGCTGGCTTTTCTTCACTCTTTAACTGCTCGCCAAGCAGATTGCCCACGGCCCTTGAGCGACACGGGCATCGACAGCATAGCGGCTTCCTCTACCAACGAATGATCTCAAGAAACATTGAAAAAATACGCGGCTTCGTGACCGAACATATTTGCTCCTCATTTCGACGAAAATCGTCCCGTTAAAGTTGGGGATATTATGGTGACCCCTTGATTTTATTCGGGGGCAGATTGACCGCAATTTAGACGATGTCCAAACCGATGACAAAGCGCCTTACCGTTATCTGCGCGGCAGGCTCAAGGTAAGCAATCCCCCCATCAGCAAGGACAATGCCAGCGCCAGCATGCCGCCTGTCGTACTCTGCGTTGCGTCCTTGAGCCAACCGACCAGATAGGGGCTGACGAAGCCGGCCAGGTTGCCCAAGGAATTGATGAAGGCGATCCCGGCCGCCGCCGCAACGCCACCCAGAACCGCCGTCGGCAAACTCCAGAACAGCGGCAGGCTGGTGATGATGCCGGCCGTCGCCAGGGTCAACGCGGCGAGCGCCGGAAGGGGAGTGGAAGCGTAGATGGTCGACAACACCAGCCCGAGTGCGCCCGCGAAGGCCGGGATGGCGACGTGCCAGCGCCGTTCACCGCTGCGGTCGGCGCTACGCGCTACGGGAATCATCACGACGGTCGCGACGATGTAGGGAATGGCGGAGAGCAGACCGATTTCCAGTGTGTCCTTGATGCCGCTGGCCTTGATCAGGGTAGGCAGCCAGAAGCCCACGCCATACAGGCCCATGACGAGGCAGAAATAGATCAGCGCCATGAGCCACAGGCGCGGCTGGGCGAACAGGGCACGCAGTTGCGGCTGAGGCTTGGCGTCTTCCTCCTCGGCGATACGCACAGCGAGCCAGGTTTTTTCGGATTCGCTCAGCCAGCGTGCCTGTGCAACACGATCTTGCAGGAACAAGATCATGAGTACGCCAACAAGCAGTGAAGGCACGGCTTCGCCGACAAACATCCATTGCCAGCCGGCCAAACCGAGCGTGCCGGGCAGGGTTTGCATGATCGCCCCCGACAGCGGCCCGCCGATCACACCCGACAAGGGCACGGCGGCCATGAACAGGGCCATGACGGCTGCCCGTTGCCTGGCTGGATACCAATAGGTCAGGTAGAGCACGATGCCTGGAAAGAAACCGGCTTCGGCAGCGCCGAGCAGGAAGCGCGTGACATAGAAACTCGTGGGCGAGGACACAAAGATCATCGCGGCAGAAAGCAGCGCCCAGGTGATCATGATGCGCGCAATCCAGATCCGCGCGCCGATGCGATGCAGGATCAGGTTGCTCGGGATTTCGAACAGGAAGTAGCCGATGAAGAAGATGCCCGAGCCAAGGCCGAACACGGTGTCGCTCAAATGCAGCTCGCTTGCCATCTGCAGCTTGGCGAAGCCGACGTTGACGCGGTCGAGGTAGGCGACGATGTAGCCGGCGAAGAGCAGGGGAAGCAGACGCCGGGTTAGTTTGGCGTAGATGGTTTTTTCGATTGTTGCCGGTTCTTGCATCTTCGCTTGCTCCGGTTATGCATACCCGGCGCATCGACAGTGCGCCGGCCGATCATCCCTCTCCCGCGGTCGGGAGAGGGATGGGGCGGGCGGCGATCCGATGAGGGAGCGTCCGCCATCGATTGCGCTCGTGAAGAAATTGGAAGGACTTTGGAGGTTAGTCAAACAAGCCCTTAAGTCAAATCGCAACCTCCCTCACCCCCAGCCCCTCGCCCGCCCGCGGGAGAGGGGTGTTTTTTACTGCTTCTTGCGCGCCTGGATCGCTTCGATCTCGTCCATGATCGCATTCATGCGCGCGAAGATTGCCTGGTACGGTGCGGGCGATGCCAGGTCCACGCCGGCAGCCTTCACCAGTTCATAGGGATACGCCGATCCGCCCGAACGCAGCACGTTCAAGTAACGTTCGCGTGCACCGGGATCGCCCTTGAGGATTTCGGTGGCGAACATCGAACCGGCCGAGATCGAGGTGGCGTACTGGAATACGTAGAACTGGTTGTAGAAGTGCGGGATGTAGGCCCACTCGGTGGCATACAAGTCGTCGATCTTGACCACGCCTTCCTTGTCGCCGTGATAAAGCTTCAAAATGTCGCCATAGACGCGTGTGATGTCTTCGCCGGTCAGCGATTCGCCCTTGTCGACGCGGCTGTGCACTTCACGCTCGAAGTCGGCGAACATGGCCTGGCGGAAGAAGGTGGTGCGCAGATTTTCCAGCGCCGCGCCGAGGTAGAGCATGCGCTCATCGTCGTTCTTGGCGATCTTCAGCATGTGATCGAGCAGCAGCGCTTCATTGGTGGTCGAGGCGATTTCGGCGGTAAAGATCGGGTAGTCGGCGTTGACGTAAGGTTGCTTGTGGTTGGCCAGGTAGGAATGCATGGCGTGGCCCCATTCGTGCGCCAGCGTCGAGACCGACTCGTAGTCGTCGTTGTAGTTCAGGAGCAGATACGGATGCACGTCATAGGCTGCGCCGTTCATGTAGGCGCCGGAGCGCTTGCGCGGACGCGGGTAGACGTCCATCCAGCGGTGCTTCAGCGCTTCGGTCATGGTGGCGACGTAATCGGGACCGAGCGGCTGCACCGCGTCGAGCATCAATTGCTTGCCTTCCTCGACCGGGTATTTCAGGTCGCTCTTGACCAGTGCCGGGTACATGTCGTAGTAGTGCAGGTCGTTGATGCCCAAGATCTTGGCGCGGATCTTGAAGTAGCGGTGCAGCGTCGGCAGGTTTTCGCGCGTCTGTTTGATCAGCATGTCGTAGACGGCGGGCGGGAGCTTGTCGCCGTCCAATGCACGCGTCAGCGAGTCGGGGTATTTGCGCACCTTGGTGTAGGCGGTATCCTTCTTCAGCATTTCATAGAAGGTCACGCCGAAGGTACGTTCGAAATTCTTCCATTGCCCCCAGAAGGCGTCGAACACGCGCTTGCGGTCTTCACGATTGTCGGACGCGCGGTACTTGGTGTAAGCCGCCTGGTCGAGCTTGATTTCGGTGCCGTCGGACAGTTTGACCGTAGGCCAGGGCATGTCGGCATTCGACAGGATGTCGTAGACCGAGCTGGCCGCGTCGGTGGCCAGGCCGAATTGCGCGACGATGCCCTCGCCTTCGGCATCGAGCGTATGCGGCGCGGCGCGCAGGATCTGGTCCAGCATGTGGCGATAGATTTCGAGTGCCTTGTCTTCCTTGACGAACTTGTCGATCTTGGCGCGGCCCAAAGCAAGGATTTCGGGGCGCAGGAAGGCGACGGCTTCGTCGAGTTCGCTGCCCAGGATGGCCGCTTTCTGGTTCAGGTCCTGGCCCAGGCTGTTGCCGGTATCCTGGTCATGAAACTGGCTGGCGTAGGTGGAGAGACGCACGTAGCGCTTTGCGATGTCTGCATTCAGATCGAGGCAGGCCTGAAAGCGCTTGGCCGATTGGCCCAGCTTGCCCTTGCAGGCTTCGAACTCCTTGGCCTGGGCTTCAGTCTTGGCGCTGTCGGCTTTCCAGGCGTCGGCGTTGGCATAAAGATCGGCCAGGTTCCAGCGGTCGTTTTCGGTTTCGGCGGCAAGGCCGGGCAGGGGTAAGGCTGCAGCAACGGCAAGCAGCGCGATCGAGACTAACGGCAAAGTCTTGGACATGGTGTTGTATTCCTGATTCGCAAGAATGGATATGCCGGACCACGGCCCTCGCTTAAGCGCAAGGCCGACGGCCCGGTTCGAACGTTGGAAACTCCGATTATGGTTTTTGGTATGGTGAAACACGTGCTTCTTGGCAATTAATCGTCGCCCACGTGCTGCGAATTTTATAGCTTTTGGCCGGCCCCGCGCATATTTTCGATCCTGCTTTGCAACATGGCGCGGAAGGCAGCGAATATCCTGCGCACCTGGGCTTGCTTGTAGGGAAAAGTATCGGCCGGGTCCATGCCGTGGATCACGGCTGCGCTGTCGATTTCGAATACCAACAGCTTGCCTGATGCGCTTTCGGCGCAGTCGATGACGAGGTAGTCGAGCCCCGCGGCGGCGGCAATCGCCTTGAGCGCACCGGCATGGCGCGCACCGAATCCGGCGTCGAAATGTTCCATGAAGGCCGCTTCCTCGGCGCGCTTGGCGGCGCTGTCGCTCATGTGAGCATTGAGGTAATGGATCATCCAGTGTTCTGACAAAGCCATATGGCCGGCATAGGCCTGGCCATCGACGATCACGACGCGGTATTTGCGGTACAGCCCGTCGGCATTGCGGTAGTCGATAAAAGGGGAAAGATAAAAACCGGTCTCGTCGTGTTGGGCCAGATAATGCTGCAGCCCGGCTCCATCAGCGATCTTTTCCAGTCCCAGCCCGGCGTGCGAATCGAGCGGACGGATGATCAGCGGATACGCGAACGGCGCGCCGTGTTCGAGCGCCGCGCGAGCTACGGTCGCAGTGGGAGGAATCTCGACGCCGGGTAGACCTTGCAGCATGGCACTGACGCTATCTCGGGCAAGCCGGGCAATGCGCTCGGGACGATTCAAGAGCGGCGCGGGCAGGCGCGGCGCGGCTTGCACAATGCGCTCGAGCACCGCGGCACTATCGCTGGATTCGGCAATGGCAACGATGATGAGGTCGTGCTCGGGCAAGGCGTCCGGGAAGGGCGCGGCAGGATCGAGAAACAGCATCTCCAGCGTGACGTCGCTATCCTGCACCAGAAATTCCAGCGGTGCATTGGCAGCAAGATCGCCATGGCGCATCAGCGCCAGCAAACGCAGCGCCGGCTCGCTCTTGGCAGACAAGCGATAGCGGCGCGTTATCTTCAGCGCTTGCGCCTGCGTGGCGAGGCCGAGATCGCGCTTGAACCAGAGATGGGAGACGATAGAGAGATCCATCAGCGCATCGGCATCGCCCGGGTCGTGTGCAATGCGCGCCATCAAGGATTTGGCGGTATCGGTCAGGGGCACGCCGGCGCAGGCCATGCCCATCAGCACGGCCAAACCCATCAGCGAGCGGTTTTCGCCTGTTGCGGGTGGATAGTCCTCATTCATTGAAATAGAATAGCAAACATTCTTCGTCGGTCTCAAAATTCACCATCATTCATCCATCATCCGCACACCATTCATGCACTTGCCAAGACGGCTGATCGGCCTCGCGATCCTGATGTGCTTGCTCGGCATGGCCTACGCTGCCGAGCCGGACATCGATGCGGGCAAGACGCTGCACGTGCAGATCAAGAAGAGCGAAACCGGGCTCGATCCGGCGACGGCATCGGATTTCAACTCGCTTTCCATCATTGAAAACGTGTTCGATCCGCTGCTGCGCTACGATTACCTCGCGCGCCCGGTGAAGCTGCGGCCCAACACGGCGGCGGCCATGCCTGAGGTGGACGCGACGAAGACACTGTATACCTTCCACATCCAGCCGGGCATCCATTTCACGCCCGATCCGGCCTTCGGCGGCAAGGTGCGCGAGCTGACCGCTGCCGATTACGTCTACAGCTTCAATCGGCTGCAGGACCCCGCCGTCAAATCGCCGTGGCGCTTCATTTTCGACGGCAAGCTGATGGAGCTCAAGGCCAGCGACCGTTACACACTGCAAATCCGCCTGAAGGAACCCGACGCGAATTTCCTGTTCGAACTGGCCATGCCGGCGACCTCAGCCGTGGCACGCGAGGTGATCGAGGCGCATCCGCATGATGCGGGGCAGCGCCCCGTCGGTACCGGTCCTTATGCATTGAAGACCTGGCTGCATGGCGAAAAGATCGTGCTCGACGCCAATCCCGACTTCCACATCACGGTGCTCGACGGTACGCCGGGCGACGATGCGGAGGACCAAGCCATCGCACGGCATCTGGCGGGCAAGCGCCTGCCGCTGATCGGCCATATCGAGATCAGGGTGGTCGAAGAACAGCAAGCCCAGATGTTGAGCTTTCTGAGCGGCCAGTTCGATTATCTCGAGCAGATTCCGCCGCCGCTGGCGAACATGGTGCTGGACCAGGACAACATGCTGCGTGCGGAATTGGCCAAAAAAGGCATGCGGCTGACGCTGTTCACGCCGCTGCACACCTATTACACGTGGATGAACATGGATGATCCGGTGCTGGGCGGCATGACGCCCGCACGCATCGCCCTGCGCCGCGCCATCGCCATGGCCTACAACAGCGAGGAAGACATCCGCGTGCTCGAACACGGCCTGGCGCTGCCGGCGCAATCGCCCATCCCGCCCGATGCGCGCGGCTACGACCCGGCCTACCGCAAGGCCACGGCTTACGATCCAACACTGGCGCGCGCCCTGCTCGATCGATTCGGCTATCGCATCCGCCCGGGCGACACCTTCCGCTCGCAACCCGATGGCAAGCCGCTCATCTTGACCATGCACACGCAAAATTCGACCACCGGCCGGTTGCGCGACGAACTCTGGCAACGCAGCCTGAATGCGATCGGCGTCCGCGTCAACTTCAAGGCCGATACGTATACCGAGATCATCAAGGCCTCGCGCCTGGGCCAGGTGCAGATGTTCGAAACCGACTGGCTGGGCGACATTCCCGATGGCGAAAATTTCCTGCAACTGCTGTATGGGCCGAACCGCAACGGCGTCAATTATTCGCGCTTCAATCTGCCGCAATACGACAAGCTGTTCGAACAATCGCGCAGGCTCGAGGATGGTCCGGCACGCACCCGGCTTTGCGGCCAAATGTCGCGCCTGATCGACGACTACGCGCCTTGGGTGGTGCGGGTGCATCCCTTGTCCGCCGATCTGCGCCAGGGCTGGCTGGAAAACTACAAGCGCCATCCCGTGATGTTCACCAATTGGCGCTATCTCGATCTTGCGCCGCATCGGTAAGACTTGCGCAAAGCAGGTATCATGAGATTCCTGTTCAAGAAGCAAGGTTTCCTCGCATGCTGAGCACGCCGGAACATTTCCAGCCCACCATTGCCACGCCCGATCACGCGAACCCGATCACGCTGGTGTTTCGCGGCGACGAATTGCTGTTGCATGACAGCGGGCACAGCCTGCCCGATCATGCAGCCTGCATCGAAGCGGGGATCGTCACAGAGCAGTTGTACCCGGTCGGCATCCTCGCCGACCGTTATTTCCAGACCACCTGGGTGGCGCGCGACACGGCGGCGCCGCAAGGCTATGCCTTCCACCGGCTGCGTTCGCTGCTGTCCGGCGTGATGAAAGAGTCGACCGTGGCCGTCGCCTGCCGCGCCTGCCAGATCGCCGAATGGGCGCGTACGCATCGCTATTGCGGCGCCTGCGCCGCGCTGACGCAATTGACGCCGGGCGAACGCTGCATGAAATGTCCGAACTGCGGCCATATGGCTTATCCGCGCATCTCGCCGGCGATGATGGTGCTGATCCGCAAAGGCGACAGCATCCTGTTGGCGCGCAACGTGGCCGCGCCGTCCGGCTTCTTCAGCGCCCTGGCGGGTTTCCTCGAGGCGGGCGAATCGATCGAGGAAGCCGTGCATCGCGAAGTGCTGGAGGAAGTCGGACTCAAGGTGCACAAGCTGCGCTATTTCGCCAGCCAACCCTGGTCGTTCCCGCATTCGCTGATGATTGCCTACGTGGCCGAATATCTCTCGGGCGAGATCCGCGTCGACCCCCGCGAGATCGCCGAGGCGCATTGGTATGGGCCGGAGGATGCATTGCCGGCCTATGCGCCGAGGATTTCGATTGCGGGGGAGTTGATCAGGTCACAGTTGATCGACATCGGGCATGTCAGCGTGCGCAGCTGACGTCCTGCGTTCAAGCGCTACCGTCTCTTGCGCCGTCATCCCCCACATTTCGCCCTGTCGCTGTGGCGCCGTGGGTCCCCGTTTTCACGGGGACGACGGACTGTGTGAAGCGCAGTACACAGTTAGCTTGTGTAGCACTTGATTAAGATAACCAAGCATCTCTATTTCCAGGACCTCGTTTCAGCGTCGGCTTCAGGCAGATAAGTCAAATACTGCACCAGTCGCGGCTTGCTGCCGCGGTTGGGACTGGCGCAATGCGGCAAGGCCTGATCCCAGATCACGAAGTCGCCCGCCGATGCAGGAACGGCTTCGGCTTTCAGCGATAGCAAAGCTTCCTGGCGCGGATCGAGTTCAGCCGGCAATTCACGCAACCAGTCTTCCAGCTTGCCGTGAAAGCCCGGCACGCAGTGAAACGCGCCTTCATCCGCCGCGCAATCGGTCAGGTAGAGCAAGCCCTGCAGGCGATAGGGGATCGGCGGTTCCAGGCTGACGTCCCAATGCAGGCCGCTGCCGGGGAAACGGAAGTTGGCAGACTCGGGCGGATTGAAGCTGACCTTGTCGATAGTCTTGAAGATGGCATTGCTGCCGTAGAGCTGGCGGTACGCATTGCGGATGCGCGCCGATCGTCGGTTCTGTTCCAGCGCAGGATGATCGAACAGGGTCAGCATCAAACCGTATCTGGCTTCGTGCGGCAAGTACCACGAGGACGGATCGTCGGGGCTCGCGCCAAGAAATTCCCAGATGGCGCGGCACGCGGCGATGCAATCGCCCTCGGGCACGGCCTGCTTCAACACCAGGTAACCGTGTTCGTGCCAGAACGCCAGATCGTCCGCGCCCAGAACGTCTTCGATCGCGCTGTCATCGGCCTCATCCTGGCGACGCTCGTGCAGCCAGCGGCAAAAACCTTCCCAGGCGGGCCGCTCGAAGTGCAGGAATTGCAGCGCCGTCTCGGTGGCAATGCCCATGCGCTGCAGTTCGCGCGTTTCCTCGTGCCAGGTATCGGCGGCATCGGGCACATGTCCGGGTTGGGCGCGCTGCCAGAACCGTTCCAGCAGCGAGACATGGCCCGGCGCCTCACTGGTCATCGCGCAAATAGCCCTCTTTCTTCGAATCGCGCATGCACAGCGATACGATCAGCGAGATCGCGCACATGAACGTGACGTACCAGTAAAAAGCCGGCTCCATCTGCTCGTTCTTGAACCACAGCGCGACGTATTCGGCAGTGCCGCCGAACAGGGCATTGGCCACCGCATAAGACAGGCCCACGCCCAGGGCGCGCACTTCGGTAGGGAACATCTCGGCCTTGATCAAGCCCGAAATCGAAGTATAGAAGCTGACAAAGGCCAGCGCCACGATGATGATGACGGACGCGCCGGCGACGCTGTCGGCGTCCTTCAGTGCATACATGATGGGGACCGTACCCAGCATGGTCAAGGTGCCGAAACAGATCATCGAGACGCGCCGCCCGATGCGGTCCGACAGGGCGCCGAACAGGGGTTGCATCAACATGTAGACCAGCAGGGTGATGGTGGCAACCAGGCTGGCGACCTCTTTGTCCATGTGTGCCGTATTGACCAGATACTTCGGCATGTAGGTGGTGAAGGTGTAGAAGGTAAGCGAACCGGCCGCCGTGAAGCCGATCACGGTCATGAAGGCGCGTCTATGTTTCCACAATCCGGTCAGGGTGCCGGCTTCGCTGTTGTTGCGCGTGGCTTCGGTGGACGTTTCATGCAGCGAGCGGCGCAGATACATGGCCACCAGCGCGCCCATGGCACCGATCACGAAGGGAATGCGCCAGCCCCAGTCGGTAATCTGATCCTTGGCCAGGATTTGCGTCACGGCCAGCATCACCATGGCCGCCAGCAACTGCCCGCCGATGAGTGTGACGTACTGGAACGAGGCATAGAAGCCGCGCTTGCCCTTGACTGCTACTTCGCTCATATAGGTGGCGCTGGTGCCGTATTCGCCGCCGACCGACAGTCCCTGGAACATGCGCGCCAGCAGCAACAGGGCGGGCGCCGCACGACCGATTGCGGCATAGGTCGGCAGGCAGGCGATCGCCAGCGATCCGCCCGACATCATGAGCATGGAAATGATCATGGCCGCGCGCCGGCCGCGCTTGTCGGCGATGCGGCCGAACAGCCAGCCGCCGACCGGGCGCATGAAGAAACCGGCGGCAAACACGCCGGCGGTGTTCATGAATTGCGTGGTCTGGTCGCCGTGCGGAAAGAAGGCGGCGGCAAAGTACAGCGAGCACGCCGAATAGACGTAGAAATCGAACCACTCGACCAGGTTGCCCGACGAGGCGATCAGAATGGCGAGAATGCGGTGCCGGGTGTCATCCGGGTGATCGGAAAGTTCTCTTGCCATGCTGTCTCCTCTGTTGTTATGTCGCTTTATCCAGCGCCGACCCGGCTATATCGCATCGAGTGCAATCAACGCAGTCGTTCAATCTCGCGCCGCATGTTGGCCAGGGCATCTTCGCCATAGCGTTCGGCAAAGTAGGGGTCGGCATATAGCTCGCCGTTTTCCGCCTTGCCGCACAAGTGCTCCAGCGCGCCGCGGCGTTTGGCACGATATTCGTCCTCGGGTACGTAGGCGTATTCAAGCCGGATCGCGTCGGCATAGGCGTCGTAGATTTCCTCGTCCTGGCCGAGTATGGCGAGATCGATGCCGAGCATGACCTGCTTCAAGGGATGCTCGATCTGCGTGGCCTGGAAATGGTCGGTCGCGCGGATCAGTTCGGTCACGCCGCGATCATCGGCATCGAGGCCGCTCGCCAGCCATAGCTGGGCGCTGGCTTCTTCGTCGCTGACCGCGCCGTGCAGCGCGTTGCTTGCTTCGCCATATACCGCATCGTGGAACCAGTATGCTTTTCGCAGCGTATCGATATCGGACGCGCCGGCGCCGACGCGTCCGGCCCAGGCCTTGATTTCGGTCAGGCCGTGCACCAGATGATCGAGGTTATGATAGTGGCGCTGCATTCCGCCATACGAAGTCGGTCCGGTCAGGCGGGCAAACCATGATTCGGCCATCGGCGACAAGCCGCGTCCGCTGTCCTCGCCGCACCAGAGCTGGTTCCATTCCTTGCGCAGCCAATCGGTGATCCAGGCACGGTAAGCCGGGCCCGGCACGAACTTCTTCATGTTCCAGTGCCAGCCCACGGGCCCCTGCAAGGTGCGCACGAAGCTCGAGCTGACCGAGCCGAGGTCGCGCGGCGGCATGACGAAAATCGTCTTGGCGCCATGCAGCACGTCGACGTTGGTCTGCTGGATCAGGTTTTCGTAGTCGAAGTCGCTGGTGGTGCGGATGCCGCGTATCAGGTAATCGATACCGGCCTTCTTGGCCACGCGTGCGGTATAGTCGCTCTTGACGATGACGACACGGACGTTGGTCCAGCCGCGTTCGGCAGCGGAAAGCTCGACGATGCGCTTTCTTTCCTCGGCCGGGAATTGCGGCTTTTTCAGGGTATTTTCAGAGAGGAAGATCGTCACTTCCTCGGCCAGGGCACGGGCCTCGCCGATGACCCACATGTGGCCGTTGGTGATGGGATCGAGCGTGCCTGAAAATGCGATGCGCTTCACGAAATCTCTCCGTTTTCCGCTGCTTTGCCGGTTTTATCCGTGTACAGGATAAACTATCACGAAAGTTAGCACGAACCAGCCAGATTTTTGCCGCCAAAATAACACAGTCAACCGATTTTTTGCCGCCCACCATGACCACCTTCAACGTCGAAAACGTCAACGTCATCTCCTTCGATGCCATGCCCACGCCGGAGGATTTGCACTTCCGTCTGCCGCTGTCCGAAGCGGCCGGCACGGCCGTGACCAAGGGTCGCGAAGCCTTGCGCGACATTCTGGACCGCAAAGACCCCCGCATGTTCGTCGTGGTCGGGCCGTGTTCGATCCATGATCCGGTGGCCGGCCTCGATTATGCCCGGCGCTTGATGACGTTGCAGGAGGAAGTAAAGGATACCCTGCTGCTCGTCATGCGCGTCTATTTCGAGAAACCGCGCACCACGACGGGTTGGAAGGGCTTCATCAACGACCCGGAAATGGACGACTCGTTCCACGTCGACCAAGGCATGTACAAGGCGCGCAAGTTTCTGTTGGATGTTTGTGAAATGGGCCTGGCCACCGGCACCGAAGCGCTCGACCCGATTTCACCGCAATACCTGGGTGACCTAGTCGCCTGGACCGCCATCGGCGCCCGCACCACCGAATCGCAGACGCATCGCGAAATGTCGTCCGGCTTGTCTACCCCGGTCGGCTTCAAGAACGGCACCGACGGCGACATCGGCATCGCGGTCAATGCCATCCTCTCGGCATCGCACCCGCATTCCTTCCTCGGCTTGAACGGCATGGGGCGCGTTTCCATCGTGCGCACCAGCGGCAACCGCTACGGCCATGTGGTCCTGCGCGGCGGCGACGGGCGGCCCAATTACGACACGGTTTCGGTGGCGATGGCGGAAAAGGCGCTGGCCAAGGCCAAGCTGCCAGCCAATATCGTGGTCGATTGCTCGCATGCCAACAGCTACAAGAACCCCGAGCTGCAGCCGCTGGTGCTGACCGACGTGGTGCACCAGGTGCGCCTGGGCAACAAGTCGCTGGTGGGCATGATGATCGAATCGAATCTGGTCGCGGGCAGGCAGGACATTCCCGACGATCTGTCGCAACTCAAGTACGGCTGCTCCGTCACGGACGGTTGCGTGGGATGGGACACGACCGAGGCGATGCTGCGCGAAGCGGCCGAATTGCTGCGTCCGGTATTGGCGCAACGCCTGAAATAGCCGCAATGGAGTGGCTCGGCAACAGCGATTGCGTGGCGTGGTTGCCGGCAATGTTGTGCCGCCACCTTGCCATCGTCCTCTATCTGCTGCCGTCGATCGCCCTGGCGCCTGTGCTGTATATGCTGGGCCGGCTGCACCCGGCGTTCTTCCTGTTTCGCGTGGCCGGCACGGTCTGCCATGAAGCGGCGCACTTTATCGTCGGCCTGCTGACCGGCGCGCGGCCGCAGTCATTCACCATCGTCCCGCGCCGTGCCGGCAACAATTGGCAATTGGGCGCCGTGACTTTCACCAACATCGCCTGGTACAACGCCGCGCCGGCAGCGCTGGCGCCTATCCTGATCCTTGCCGTGCCGCTGGCCGTGGCTTGGTGGCGCACCGCCAATGGTCTGCATTTCGCATGGCTCGATGCAGTGTTCGCATTGCTGCTGGCACCGCAATTCCTCTCGTTCTGGCCGTCTTGGGTCGATTGGAAGATTGCGTTGCGGTCCTGGCCTTATCTTGTGTTCGGCGCGGCCGCGTGGTGGGTGACGGTCACTTATCTCTCGTGAGGTGTCCCATGTATTTGCAGATACTCGACAACCACCTGCTCGCCGACAAGACCTGCCCGGCGCTGGCCGGCTTCAAGCGCTTTGCCATCGTGGCAAATCTGAAGCACATAAAAAGCAGGATACATGTGCCAGAATAGGCACTAATGCAATGTGATGGAGGCTTGCCATGAATCCGGCAAAAGTGGAACGAGGTCGCGTGAAGCAGTTGACCGATCTGCCCAATATCGGCAAGGCCGGGGAAAAGGATTTGATTTTGCTCGGCATCACCGCGCCCGGGCAATTGATCGGGCGCGATGCCTACGAGATGTATGACGAGCTATGCGAAAAGACCGGCGCGCGCCACGACCCCTGCGTGATCGACGTGTTCCTGTCGATCACGCGTTTCATGGCTGGCGAGGCGCCGCGAGCGTGGTGGGATTACACCGACGAGCGCAAGCGCCATACCGCCGACCTGCTTACTGCATGAACCAGCCGTGGCTGACGACGATCGATTGACCAGTCAGCGCATTCGAGCCGAAACCGGCCAGGAAGACAGCGGTTTGCGCCACGTCCTGCACGGTGGTGAATTCGCCGTCCACGGTTTCCTTCAGCATGACGTTCTTGACCACCTCGGCTTCGGTGATGCCCAGGCTTTTGGCCTGTTCCGGGATTTGCTTGTCCACCAAGGGCGTGCGCACGAAGCCGGGACAGATCACGTTGGCGCGAATCTTGTCCTTGGCGCCTTCTTTGGCCACCACCTTGGCCAGGCCGATCAGGCCGTGCTTGGCGGAGACATAGGGCGCCTTCAGGGGCGAGGCTTCGTGCGAGTGCACCGAGCCCATGTAGATGACGGAGCCGCCGCGGCCGCCCTTGATCATGGCTTTCATGCAGGCGCGCGTGGTGAGGAAGGCGCCATCGAGGTGGATGGCGAGCATCTTCTTCCAGTTTTCCAGGCTCAGTTCGACGATGGGGCTGATGATCTGGATGCCGGCATTGGAAATCAGCACGTCCATGCCGCCGAACTTGGCGACCGCGTCGGCCACGCCCTTGTCGACCTGGGCTTCGTCGGTGACGTTCATCTCGACCGCCATGGCTTGCCCGCCGGCGTCGGTGATTTCCTTGGCCGTGGCATTGCCGGCTTCAAGCGAAAGATCGGCGATCACCACTTTGGCGCCTTCGCGCGCGTACTGCAGGGCGATTTCCTTGCCGATGCCGCTGGCGGCGCCGGTGATCAGGGCGACTTTATCTTTCAATAGCATGATGTACTCCTCTTATCGGGGTGGGTTGAGGTAGTCGTAGGCGACCGTGCCGTAAGGCAGCGTAAGGTCGGCCATGATGTGGACGGCGGAGAGCACTTCGAGCACCGGCAGGTCGGCCACGGGGGCCAGTGCATGGGCATTGAGTTGCAGCGCGCCGGGGCCGCTCCAGGCGCCTTTGATGATGACGTCGGTCAGGCTGTATTGCACCAGTTCGCAGATGCGCGGCGTGCCGTCGACGTGCGGCATGATCTTGAGCAGGAAGCTGGGCGCTTCCATGCTCTTCTTCACCGCTGCCGAATCGAGCGTCTTGTGCTTGAAGCCCATGGTGCCGGTGGCCACACGCGTGTCGCTGTAGTCGAGCGTGCCGATCAGCGTATCTTTGTGCACGCGCAACTCGGGCTCGCCCAACTTTTTGGGAAAGCCCCAGAGTTCGCGCCCGGCGGCAATCGGCGGATGGTCGTTCAGATACATGCTGTGCACGTAGCCGCCTGCCACGCCTTCGAATTCGACCGGGATCACCTGGCCCGATTCGCAATAGTGGCCGAAGCCGGTCGAGTCGGGCATGTTGATGAACTCGTACTTGACGATGGGTTCGGTCATCTTGAGCGGCGCCGGGATCATCTTTTCCAGCACCACGGGGTCGGTGCGATAGGTGATGATCAGGAATTCCCGATCGACGAAACGGTACGGTCCCGGCGGAAACGCGGGGTTGTGCATGGGCATGGCAAAGGCATTGCTGCGAACGTCGTCTTCCGTCATCAGTCCTCCCGTGATAGTTCGTGGATGGCCAGTCCGGCATGCGGCGGCATGGGCCGCAGCCAGGTCTTGTGCCGCAGCGCGCTGCGGCAATCGTGGATGCCGGCTTCCCAGCGCGTGCGTATGGTGTCGACGCTGAAATCGATATCCTTGAATTGCGTGTCGTGCGGCAAGGCCTTCATGACCAGATGCACAATGTTGACCGTGTGGTCGCAACCGAGTTCAATCGCGGGCTGCAGCTCTTCCTTCTTGCGCGCAGCCGCACCGAGGTTGTCGGAAAGCAGGCGAATGGCGCGCTGCAGGTCCTGGATTTTCTGGTAAAGGGCCAATTGTTCCTTGGAACGGCTGGCGTACATGATGTCCTTGTAGCGCGACAGCACCTGGGCCATGGTCTCCGGCCGGTTCTCGTGCGCATCCCACAAATCGATCATGAAGCACAGGGAATTGCGGTTGCCGTCGTCTTCGAGAAAAACTTCGAGCGGCGAATTGGAATAGACGCCGCCATCCCAATACGCCCGGCCGTCGATGACAATGGGCGGGAACCCCGGCGGCAGCGCGCCGCTGGCCATGATGTGCTCCGGTCCGATCAGCCCTTGGGCGCTGTCGAACACCACGCTTTGCCCGTCGTCGATATCGACCGCGCACACCGAGATACGCATCGCGCCGCTGTTCAAGTAATCGAAATCGACGTATTTTTCGAGCGTACCCTTGAGGGGCGTTGTATCGTAGAAGCCGGCGTTCTCGATGCCGACGCTGGCATTCATATCCCATATCGCACCGGCGCGCGGCTTGAAAAAGCCCTCTACGCCATTGATCAGCGTATCGATGGTTTCGACCGAGCGCGTGACGTTCATCCACGGCATCATGCCGGGCCAGAATGCGGGCGCATAAGTCGGGCTCAGGCTTTGCCAGAAGCCTTGCAGTTGCTCAAGTTGTTTCTCGGGAGGATTGCCGGCGATGATGGCGCTGTTGATGGCACCGATCGACGTGCCGATGACCCAATCGATCGCCGTGTGATTTTCAAGCAGATGCTGATAAACGCCCGCCTGATAGGCGCCGAGCGCGCCGCCACCTTGCAGAATAAGAACGGTGTCCTGATCTGACATGCTGTCTTTCGTATATGGAAATGAGCAAACTGTGATGGTAATCGATATTGCAGGGAAATGTTGCGGCGCGGTGAAGTCAGGTCACGATATCGTATTTCCGGCAGCGAAATATGACTGGAATGTGACCTGATAATTCAATTAGGCAACACCATTTGCGTTTGCGTCACGACGGCGCACAGTTTGCCTGCCGCATTTTTGACTTGCGTCTGCCAGACCATGGTCGACTTGCCCTTGTGAAACGGCGTACATTCAGCCGTCACCGTGGTGCCGACTGCCGCCGCAGCGAAGAAATTGGTTTTCGATTCGATGGTGGTGGTGCGCGCGCCCTGCGGCAGATTGACGAAGGTGGCGACGGCGCCGAGCGTATCGGCGAACGCCATCACGGCGCCGCCATGCAAGATGCCGCCGACGGTGCAGAGATCAGGCCGCACCGTGAGCCTGGCGCAAACGCGGTCGGCGCCGAGTTCGGTCAGTTCCATGCCGATCAAACCGGGAAACAGCGGTTGCAGCAAGCTTTGCAGGGATGCGAGGTCGCTCATGCCAGGGCACTCCTATCATCGTATCCGAAGCGGGATACGCCACTGTACACCCGCTTAAATCCGGCCGAACCCGGCAATATACGAAAACCGAATAAAAAAACCCAAAAGAATTCGTTTTCCTTTGTCTCCCGCCTGATTAATCTAGCGGTTTGAAAAATCGCCCCTGCGATCCGCAGCGTCTTTCACCGAATGGATCGCGCGGCCTCCAGGAACGTCAATGAATCTCGTCTTGCTTGCGGGTAGTCCGTCTGCCCAATCGCGCTCGACCCGGCTGCTGCTGCATGTGGGTGACCGCTTGGCATCGTGCGGCCTGACCCCGCATCTGCTTCAGGTGCGCGATCTGCCCGCCGCGGCTTTGTTGCATGCCGATTTCCGTGACCCCGATATCCTGGCTGCGCAAGAGATTGTCAGGCAGGCCGACGCCATCGTCGTCGCCACGCCGATATATCAGGCATCGTTTTCGGGTGTACTCAAGGCATTTCTCGATCTGCTGCCGCAAAGTGCGCTGACCGGCAAAGCCGTGCTGCCGCTTGCCGTCGGCGGCAGCCAGTCGCACATGCTGGCGCTCGATTACGCATTGCGCCCCGTGCTGGCCGCGCTGGGTTCACACCACATCCTGCCCGGCATCTATGCCACCGAAGCCCAGATCAAACTGCAAGGCGAATCGGGCTTGATACTCGATGCCGCCATTGCCGAACGCGTGGCCGGCGGCATCGGACAATTGACGGCCAGCCTGCTCCACGCGCAATCCGGTTCCGAACTCGCACCGGCCCTGCTGCGCATCGCTTAACCATTGAGTACCATGACCCAACAACAATCACGCCGCCGCACTCTGGGCCTGCTTTCCGCCGCTGCCGCCGGCGCTTTTTCCCTGGGCTTGCCCAACTTTGCCCTGGCGCAGGCCAAGCGCCAATTGCGCGTGGGGTTTCAGAAATACGGCACGCTGATCATCTTGAAGGCGCGCGGCACGCTGGAACAGCGCCTGGCGCCCATGGGCGTGGAAGTGAAGTGGAACGAATTCCCTGCCGGCCCGCAAATGCTCGAAGCGCTCAACGTCGGCAGCATCGACTTTGGCATCGTCGGCGAAGCCCCGCCGATCTTTGCCCAGGCGGCCGGCGCCGACCTGGTCTATGTCGCCAACGAACCGGCTGCGCCGCACGGCGAAGCCATCTTGGTGCCGGCCAACTCGCAAGTAACGCGTGTGGCGGACCTGAAAGGCAAGCGCATTGCGCTCAACAAGGGTTCCAACGTGCACTACCTGCTGTTGAAGGCGCTGGAGCAGGCCGGCTTGAAGTACAGCGAGATCGAACCGGTCTATCTGCCGCCGTCCGATGCACGCGCCGCGTTCGAGCGCGGCGCGGTCGATGCCTGGGTCATCTGGGACCCGTTCTTCGCCGCCGCGCAAACCCAGCTCAATGCGCGCGTGCTGGTCGACGGGCAAGGCTTGGCCAGCAACCATCAGTTCTACGTCGCCGCGCGCGGCTATGCCAAGCAGAACCCCGATGTGCTGCGCGCTTTCATCGAGGAACTGGGCAAGGTCGATCAATGGAGCGCCCAGCACATCCCCGAGGTCGCAAGCCAACTCTCGCCCTTGATCGGATTGCCGGTCGCAACCGTCGAGCTGGCAGGCAGGCGCTTTTCCTATGGCGTCAAACCGATAGACGAAACCGTGATCGCGGAACAGCAAAAGATCGCCGATGCCTTCGCCGCGCTGAAACTGATCCCGAAACCGATACGCGTGCGTGATGCACTATTGACCTGACTGTGAGATTTCCATCATGAGCCTGAACGTCTTCTGGTTTATCCCTACCCATGGCGACAGCCGCTACCTCGGCACCAGCACCGGCGCGCGCGCCGTCACCTACGATTACATGCGCCAGATCGCGGTAGCCGCCGATACGCTGGGCTACGACGGCGTGCTGCTGCCGACCGGGCGTTCCTGCGAAGACGCCTGGGTCACGGCGTCGAGCCTGCTCGGCGTGACCAAGCAATTGAAGTTTCTGGTCGCAATCCGCCCCGGCCTATCCACGCCGGGCCTGTCGGTACGCATGGCGGCGACCTTCGACCGGCTGTCGAACGGACGCCTGTTGATCAATGTCGTCACCGGCGGCGACCAGGCCGAACTCGAAGGCGACGGCTTGTTTGCCGATCACGAGGCGCGCTACGAGATCACCGACGAATTCCTGCGTGTGTGGCGCGCCTCGCTGGCCGGCGAGGGCGGCGACGCGGGCTACGACTTTGACGGTAAGCACATCAAGGTCAAGGGTGCCAAGACACTGTTTCCGCCGGTGCAGAAGCCTTATCCCCCGCTCTACTTCGGCGGTTCCTCCGAGCCGGCTCATGAGTTGGCGGCGGAACAGGTCGACGTCTACCTGACGTGGGGCGAGCCGCCGGCTGCCGTCGCGGAAAAGATCGCCGACATCCGTGCCCGCGCCGCCAAACGTGGCCGCACAATGCGTTTCGGCATCCGGTTGCATGTGATCGTGCGCGAAACCAATGAGGCGGCATGGCGTGCCGCCGACGAATTGATCACCTATGTCGACGACGCCGTGATCGCACGTGCGCAGGCGGCGTTTTCCAAGATGGATTCGGTCGGCCAACGGCGCATGGCCGCGTTGCACGGCGGCAGCCGCGACAAGCTCGAAGTCTCGCCCAACCTGTGGGCCGGCGTGGGCCTGGTGCGCGGCGGCGCCGGCACCGCCCTGGTGGGCGACCCCGAAACAGTGGCGGCACGCATGCAGGAATATGCCGACCTGGGCATCGACACCTTCATCCTGTCGGGCTATCCGCACCTGGAGGAATCCTACCGCTTCGCCGAACTGGTGTTCCCGCTCCTGGGCAAGGGCGCCCAGAGCGAGGGACGGACGTTGACCGGCCCATTTGGCGAAGTGATGGCCAACGGTATCGTCCCCAAGGCAGCATGAGATGAAACAAAAATCGAGCTGGCGCGAGCAGGCCCTGTCTTGGGCGGTGCCGCTGGCACTGCTGGCGGCATGGCAAGCATCGTCCCAGCTCGGCTGGCTTTCGAGCCGCATCCTGCCCGAGCCGCTGGCCGTGGCCAAGGCATTCTGGTCGCTCACCATGTCGGGCGAATTGTGGCTGCACCTGAAGATCAGCCTGTGGCGCGCCACGGCCGGCCTGGCGTTGGGCGGCGGCGCCGGCCTGGCCTTGGGTCTGTTCTGCGGCAGCTTCAAGATTGCCGAGACGCTGCTCGACACCACCCTGCAGATGATACGCAACATCCCGGCCCTGGCGCTGATCCCTTTGGTGATCCTCTGGTTCGGCATCGACGAGTGGTCCAAGCTGTTTTTGCTTGCCGTCGGCGTGTTCTTTCCGATGTACCTCAACACCTTCCACGGCATCCGCAATATCGACCGCGGCCTGCTTGAAATGGCGCGCAGCTATGGGCTTTCCGGGTGGCCGCTGTATCGCGACGTGATCCTGCCAGGCGCCATGCCGTCGATCCTGGTCGGTGTGCGCTTTTCGCTCGGCTTGGTGTGGGTGCTGTTGATCGTGGCTGAAACCATTTCGGCACAGTCCGGCATCGGCTACATGACGATGAATGCGCGCGAATTCATGCAAACCGACGTGGTGCTCCTGGGCATCCTTCTATACGCCTTCCTCGGCAAGGCGGCGGACGTTGCGTCGCGCCTGCTCGAGCGCCGTTGCCTGCGCTGGCACCCTTCTTACCTGTAACGCCATGGAAAATGCCTATCTGGAACTGGTGAACAAGGCGCAAGAGCCGCGCGGCGCCGAGCTGCGTATCGAGGCGCTGTCCAAGTCCTATGACGGACGCACCGTGCTCGATAGCGTCAACCTCGACATTGCCGCAGGTGAATTCGTCGCCGTGGTCGGCAGGAGCGGTTGCGGCAAGAGCACGCTGTTGCGCCTGATCGCCGAACTGGATCAGGCCGACGCAGGCGAGATCCACGCGAACAACGCAGACGGCGCCAAGCCGCAGATGCGCATCATGTTCCAGGACGCGCGCCTGCTGCCATGGAAACGCGTATTGCAAAACGTCGCGCTCGGCTTGCCGCGCTTTTCCGCCGCACCGGGCGAGGCCCTGGCCAAGGTCGGCCTGCAAGCGCGCGCCGGCGACTGGCCGGCCGTGCTGTCGGGTGGGCAGAAGCAGCGCGTGGCGCTGGCCCGGGCGTTGGTGCATGATCCGCAATTGCTGCTGCTTGACGAACCGCTCGGCGCACTCGACGCCTTGACCCGGATCGAAATGCAGCAATTGATCGAATCGCTTTGGCTGCAGCGCCGCTTCACGGCGGTGCTGGTTACGCACGACGTGCAGGAAGCAGTGGCCCTGGCAGACCGCGTGATCCTGATCGAACAGGGCCGCATCGCGCTCGACCAGGCCGTTTCCCTGCCGCGCCCGCGTGCGCGCGGTCTTGCGGCATTCGCGCGTCTGGAACAAACCATTCTGGATCGCCTCTTGCAGCCCTTGCCGGACCAGCCCGGCTCGTCCAATCGCGCATACGCATAGAGGCAACCTGAGAGCGCGCGCGAAAGCGCTGCGGAACTCTCGCCCCGCCGCGCAGTCCATATCTGCAATAACACCCTTCGTCACTTGAGAAATCAGTGGCGCCGCGCGCTTTCGCGCGCGGAATGCCTTATTTCCTGTATTACAATGGCGAGCCGGTCTTGCTGTCCGGCATTCGCGATCGTCCAGCGGCATGCGATTCCATGCCATTTTTCCGGATTGCTCCAACCCCAACCATGCTTCGTCACGCGATATTGGTCCTACTGGCGGTTTCCGCCGCCACCTCGCACTGCAGCGCCGAAGAAGCTGCGGGCAAGCCGGCGCCAATCCGCTTCCTGATCAGCTTCGACGACGGCCCCAGCGGCGACCACGTCAACAATTCGACCGAGCAGGTGCTTGACGTATTGGCGCACAACGGCGTGCAACCCGGCGTCAAAGCGCTGTTTTTTGCCCAGACCGAGGCGGTGCGCGGCGGCGGCACCGAGATGGGCCGGAAAATGCTGGCACGCGAACAAGCCGAAGGGCACCTGATCGAATTCCATACGGCGACGCCGCATCACGCCGACTACACCAATCTCAGCGACGAGGAACTCGATGCCTCGCTTAACCAGGGCGTGAGCGATTTGAGCGCGGTAAAGGGCGTGGCACCCACGCTCGTGCGCCCGCCGTTCTGGCACTACGACGAGCGCACGCTGCACGCTTATCAAAAGCACGGCATGCGGGTGCTCTTGACCGATCTGAACGCCAACGACGGCGAGATCTGGGGTGTCAACTTCAGCTTCCACAAGCACAGCAATCTGCTTGAGCAATTGAAGCAACTGCGCCCCGGCTGGGAGGCGGGCAAGCTGCCCGTGGTTGACGGCGTCACGCCGATCGTCGTGACTTTCCACGACGTGAACACCTATACCTCGAACCACATCGAGGTCTACATGAAAATCCTGCTGCAGGTGGCGCAGGAGCTGGACATGCCGATGGCGGAAAAGCCCTTCTATGAAGATCGCGCGGCCGTGGAAAAGGCTGCGCTGGCCCGGACGGTCCAGGACGGTGAAGTCAGGCCGCGCCTGCCCGGTATCTGGAATTGGCTCTGGCAATAAGACTTGTTGCTGACGATGGCGCGATGGCGGCGCCGGAGCGCCGCCCGCCATCGATTACCCAATAGCTACGTTACCCGGCGCTCAGTTGGCGACCTTGACGAATTCGCCCTTCAGCGCCACGCCGCCGATGATGCCACCGACGTGGCATTCGAAATCGGTCGGGCTCGAATTCTCGATATTGTTGTAGTTGCTGACGACGTGGATCACGGCATTGGCACCGAGTTCCTGGGCGCGCTTTTGCAATGCCAGCAGGGCGGAGAGGAAGGCGTGGTTGCAAATCTTGTCGGCCGACTTGGCAAAGGCATTGGTCTTCTGGCTGGTCTTGTCGGCGCCGAGCTTGGCAATCACCTTGGGCGTGGACTGGTCGCCGAAGTAGAACTTGATCGACGGATCAAGCTTGGCCTGCGCCTCGCTGTCGGACATGCCGCCGGCTATCGGGAACATCATCTTGTCATCGCTTGCGTGAGCCGATACGGAAAACATCGCTGCAATCACTGCCGTAGCCAGAATCAGTTTTTTCATGGTTCGTTCCCTGTTGTTGATGAATCAAATTTGCAGGCTGTCGAAAAACCTAGCGAGCGGTTCGAGGTCGGGGTCGAGGAGCGCACGCGTACGTTAGTACGCAGAGCACCGCAGACCCCGAGATCGGGCCGCGCAGTAGTTTTGCGAAACCTGCTAGCTTACCCGCTTGAAAATCAAGGAGGTGTTGATGCCGCCAAACGCGAAATTGTTGGACATCACGTACTCGCACTGCAACTGCCGGCCGCTGCCGGCGATGTAATCGAGCTCGCCGCATTGCGGATCGATGCGCTCGAGGTTGATCGTCGGCGCGAACCATCCTTCGCGCATCATTTCTATGCTGATCCACGCTTCCAGCGCGCCGCACGCGCCCAGCGTGTGCCCCATGTAGCTTTTCAGCGAGCTGATCGGCATGTTACGGCCGAAGAGAAGCGAAGTGGCCTGCGATTCAGCGATGTCGCCATGCTGGGTGCCGGTGCCGTGCGCATTGACGTAGCCGATGTCGGACGGCTTGAGGCCGGCATCTTCCAATGCCAGATCCATCGCGATCTTCATCGTTGCCGAATTGGGCTGCGTGACGTGGCAGCCGTCGCTATTGGTGCCGAAACCGACCAGTTCAGCATAGATCGTCGCGCCGCGCGCCTTGGCATGCTCCATCTCCTCCAGGATCAGGCAGCCCGCGCCTTCGCCGATCACGAGACCGTCGCGGTTCTCGTCGAACGGACGCGGTGTGGTGGACGAGGCGTCGTTCTTCACGCTGGTGGCGAACAAGGTGTCGAACACGGCGGCTTCGGTGGCGCACAACTCTTCCGCGCCGCCCGCGATCATGGCGGTCTGCTGGCCGTTGGCGATCGCCTCGTAAGCGTAGCCCAGGCCCTGGCTGCCCGAAGTGCAGGCGCTCGATGTGGTGACCACGCGGCCGGTGACGCCGAAGAACACGCCGATGTTGACCGGCGCGGTGTGCGCCATCATCTTGATATAGGTCGTTGCGTTGATGCCCTTGGTGGTGCGCTCTTCCATCATGCGGCCGAAGTCACCGATGGCCGAAGGCGTGCCGGCGGAAGAACCGTAGGAAATACCCATGCGCCCGCTTTGCACGAGAGGATCGTCAAGCAGGCCGGCGTCCGTCAGTGCGAGCTCGGTCGCGCGTGTCGCCATCAACGCGATGCGGCCCATGCTGCGCGTGGACTTGCGATTGTATTTATCGGACAGCTCGAATGTCGCAGCCGGTGCGCCGAGTTGCGTATTGAGGCCTTCGTAGTCGGCCCAGTCATCCATGCGCACGACGGCATTGCGGTATTCGCCCAGGCGTGTGCGCACGCTGGTCCAGTCGTTGCCGATCGGGCTGATGCCGGCCATGCCTGTTACGGCGACGCGGCGTTTTGCGCCAGCTTTCATGCCAGCCCCCCATTGACCGAAATCACCTGGCGCGTAACATAGGCGGCATCCTCGCCCATCAGGAAACTGACCACGGCGGCCACTTCCTCGGGTTTGCCGACGCGGCGGGCGGGAATCAATTTGAGTGCTTCTTCCATGGGTACGTCGCTGATCATGTCGGTTTCGATCAATCCCGGCGCCACGCAGTTGACCGTAATCTCGCGCTTGGCCAACTCCAGCGCCAGGGCCTTGGTAGCGCCGATTATACCGGCCTTGGCAGCGCTATAGTTGACCTGGCCCCGATTGCCGATCAGCCCCGACACCGAGGCCAGCGTGACGATGCGCCCGGGTGCGCGGCGCCGCACCATGGGCATGACCAGCGGATTGACCACGTTGAAGAAGCCGTCGAGATTGGTGCTCATGACGATATCCCAATCCTCGCCCGTCATGGCCGGGAAGGCGTTGTCGCGCGCCACGCCGGCATTGCACACCACACCGTAATAGCAACCGTGCTGTTCGACGTCGGCCAGCAACACCGCGGAAGATTCGGCGCGGTCGGCAATGTCGAATTGCAGCACGCGCGCACTGCGCCCCATGGCACGCACCGCGTCGGCTGCGGCCTCGGCTTCCGCGCGCTGGCTGCGGCAATGCAATACGACGTCAAAGCCATCGCACGCCAGACGCAAGGCGATGGCCTTGCCTATGCCGCGTGATGAACCGGTTACCAATACAGTCTTGCTCATGTTGCTTCCCCGTTGCTGTTACCACTACCTTGCATGAATTCATCGATGTTTTCCGGCTGGAACACGGTGATCGTGCCCTGCGCCAACACCTGTCCCGGCCGCGCCGCATCTTCGATGCGGCAATGATAGGCTCCCAGGCCGTTTTCGTTTTTCAATTCCATGTGCACGTGTACGTGCAACAGCGTGCCTCGCGCAAATACCGGCGCGAAGCACTCGTAGCGCCGCGAACCGAGCAAAAACCCGATACGCACCGGCTCCCCTTCCTGCCGCGCCAGCCATCCCGCATGGGCCGCGATCGCCTGCGCCATGTATTCGATGCCGACCCAGCTCCCCACGCCTTCGGCGCGGCAGAACATGGTCCGATCGCTGATCGCAACAGCCGCGCACAGATTATCGGCATCGACCGATACCGCGCTGTCGAGCAGCACCATAGCCCCGGCGTGCGGCACGAGCTGGCGGATGTCGGGCCGCGTCATGCCGCCCTCCCGAACACCAGCGCAGCATTCGAGCCGCCGAAGGCAAACGAATTGGACAAGGCATAACGCACCGGCCGGCCAAGCCTCGTACCGGGTAGCGCCAGATTCAGCGCCGGCAGTTCGGGGTCGGGCACACCGTCCCACAAATGCGGCGGCAGCATGCCCTGATCATTACCGTCCTGCATGGCGAGCCAGCAGAACGCCGCCTCGAGCGCGGCTGCCGCACCCAGCGCATGCCCCGTGAAAGGCTTGGTCGAGCTGACGGCAACGTCAAGACCAAACAGATCGTGCACCACGCGGCTTTCCATCGCATCATTTTGCCGCGTTGCCGTGCCGTGCAGGTTGACGTAATCGATCTGGTTTGCGCGCAAGCCCGCGCGGCGCAAGGCTTCCGTGATCGCCAGGCGCGCGCCGCCGCCTTCGGGGTCGGGCGCCGAAATATGATGCGCATCGGACGATTCGCCCCAGCCGAGCAGCGCCACGGCGGCAGACTCGCGCGTCAACAGGAACAGCGCGGCGCCTTCACCGATGTTGATGCCGTCGCGGTTGGCGCTCATGGGATTGCAGCGCGCCGCGCTAACCGATTCGAGCGCAGAAAATCCGGCCACGGTGAATTCGCACAAGGTATCGACGCCGCCGCAGACGACCGCATCGCACAAGCCCATGTTGATCAGACGCGCCGCACTGGCGATGGCCTTGGCGCTCGACGAACAGGCGCTCGAATGCACATAGGCCGGCCCCAGCGCGCCGATCTCCAGCGCCAGCGCCGTGGCGGGCGAACCCATTTCCTGCTGGCCGTAGTGGAATTGCGGCGGCAGGACGCCGGTTTCGCGCCGCGCGCGCATGGCCGCCTCGGTCGCAGCGATACCGGAAGTGCTGGTGCCGATCACCACGCCGATGCGTAACGCGCCATAGCGCTCCCGCGCGGCATCGACGGCCGGGCGGATTTGCGCCAATGCCGCCAACGCCAACGCGTTGTTGCGGCTTTTCAGCGGCGCCGGCCAATGCTCGGGCAAAGCGGGCAATGCCGTCGTCACGCGGCCGAGCGGCAGCATGCGTCCGGGCGAGCAGGCATCGGTCTCGTGCACCGCGCTTTCGGCGCGCTCGAATAGCCCCCCGCGAATCGCCTCGTGCGTATCACCGATGGAACAAACCACTGCGCATTCGTTCAAGTACAGCATATCGTATCTAATTGGGTTCGGTGGCAACGGAGAGGATAGTCAGGCGATAACGGTAACGCAAGTTTTCCAGCACCGTCTTGCCGCTCCAGCGCGGCATGCCGCTGTAGTCGATGGTGGCGACCAGCTCCTCGCCCTCATACAGCGTGCGGTGCAAACCGTCTTCCTCGATGCGCCAGCCGGGCGGCAAGGCCGCGCGAATCGCCTCGACCGGCCACAGCGTCAATTGCAAGTCTTCCAGCACGTCTTCGGTCCGCACTTGCGAAGGCAGCATGGCATGCCGCCACGACGTCAATTCCTTGCCATTGTAGTTCAAAGTCAACACGCGCTGGCCCAGCGCCAGGCCGACGAGCTCGACGTGTTCGCCATCGATTTCGAGCGCGGCGTCGAGGTCGTCGGTGCGCCCTTCACGCTCGACTTTCAGATGCTGCTGGATGGCAATCGAAGCGCCCAATGCGGCCGGCGCCAGTTTCAGATTCAGCCGTCCCGGCTGCGCCGGCGGCGTGCTGCTGCAGGCGCCCAGCAGTGCCAGCGCGACGATCAGCGCACAGGTACAGAGTCGTTGCCGCAAGCTCATGCGCCCTCCCTTCCGAAGCATGGCACCAAAAGCCACACCAATGCAGTGCCGGCCAGCATGGTCAGGCCGAATGCCTGCAGGGCCGGTGTATGGCTCAGGCCCAACAGGCCGAACGAGAGGATCGTGGAGGCAGCCGACAGACCGGTTGCAAGCCAAGGCGTCAAATCCTTGCGCCCGGGGTGCTCCTGCATGAAGATGCCATAATCCACGCCGACGCCCAACAGCAGCATCAGCGCCAGCACGTGGAATAATTGCAGATTCTGTCCGCACAGGCCGAACAAGGCGAGGGTCGCGATGCTGGCCACCGCAGCAGGCGCCAGCACGCGCCAGGTGTCAATGCGATAGCGCGGGTAAAGCAACAAGAACACAGCGGCATACGAGATCAGTACGACCCAACCCATGTAGGCGCGGTATTTGCCCAGCACGGATGAGATGTCTGCGACCTTGTCGACCCATTGCACGCCATCAATATCGATACCTGCCTGGCGCACCAACGCCGCGCCGGTGTTATCCATGCCGCGCAATGCAACGATGCCGGCCACACTGCTGCCGGCGTGGTCGAGCCAGAGAAAGCGCCACGGCTCGGATGCACTTGAAGCAAGGAATTCATCGGGTGTGAGCAAAGCGGAAGATTCAAGCAGATGGGCACGCGTGACAGCGGGCCAATCCTTTTCCTCATCAAGCTCACCGCCGAGTTTGGACAACGCCGCGCCGTCGCGCAACAGCTTGTCTTCCACCAGCGCGCGCCGCGCTTGCTGCGTTTGCAACGAAGGCACCCAGTTCGACAAGGCCTGGTAGCCGCCCAGCCTGTGCTGCCCGATCAAGCCATCGAGGCGCGCAGTCAATCGTTCTTCATGCTGCAACACCACTTCGGCAGTGGCGCCTCGGACGAGGAAGAATTGCACCGGCGTCGGCGAATCGAGCAGCCTGCCGATGGCAATCTGATCCTTGACCAATTGCTGTGACGGGTTTTGCAGCAGACGGATATCGTCGTTGACGCCCAATCGCAAACAACCCGCCAACGCGAACGCCAGGAACAGCAAGCCGACGACATAACTGGCCGGCCGCGTCGACAGCCTCGGCCAGCGCGCCAGCAAGGCGCCGTAACCACGCACCAGCGCGCCGCTCTGCATGGCCTTCTTGCCGACGATGAAAGGAAACCATGCCGCCACGGTGAGCCAGGCGAAGATCAAACCGAAGGCAGAGAACAAGGCCATCTGGCGCAGGCCGGGGAAGGGCGTCAAGGCCAATCCCATGTAGCCGATCACCGTCGTCAGCAACGTCAACAGCAGGCCCGGCATGATGCGCTTCAACAGTGCGAACGAATCGACCTCCTGTGCGGCACGCAAGCGGCTGCACAGGAAATAGATGCCGTAATCCTGCGCCACGCCGATCAGGCTGGCGCCGAACACCAGGGTCAGCAAGTGAATGCGTCCGAACAGGCCCCAGCACACGATGAAGGCGCCGAGAAACCCGACGCCGATGGAAAGCAGGATCAGGCAGATCGGGCGCAACGAACGGAAGCTGGCCCACATCAACAGGATCACGCCGAAGAGCGATCCCACACCGATGGTAGACACTTCGTCCGCCGCCTGTTCGCCGGCCGCGGCGGCGTGCAGGATCACACCTGCCTTGAGAATCTCGACCGCCCCAAACTGGGTGCGCGCTGCCGCATCGGCTTCGCGCAATGCCGGCAACACGCTTTCCTGCGCGGCGATGGAAAAGGCCGGCGCCTTGAGCGTCAGCGGCAAGACGACGTATTGCTTCTTGCCATCGGAGACGAACAGGGTGCCGTCGCGCGGACGCACCGGCGTTTCTTTCGCGCGTTCCTGCAGCCAGTCGCCGAACAGGCCGAACGGATCATCGCGCCAGGCGCCGAGCTTGGGACCGGAGAAGGGGTTGTACAGCCGGCCGCGCGCCGCCTCGACCCAGTAGTCCGCCGGTTGCTGGCGCAATTGCGCCTGTGCCGCCGGCGTCATCAGCACCAGGCTGTGACGGCTCCATTGCGCCAGCCAATCGCTTTGCACCTCGGTGGCCGCACTTTGCGGCTGGAACAAATCGCCGTGGCGGGCCAGCACTGCGTTGTAGGCATCGGCGGCACGCTTGGCATCATTCCATTCCGGCGCACCGATCACGATCACCAGGCGCTGCTGCGCCGCATCGACCATGTGGCCGAACGCCTGCTGCAGCACCGGGTCACGCTCTTCCGTCGGCAGCAGGGCCAGGATATCGGTGTCGGGCGCGATATGCTTGCCCAGCCACAGATAGCCATCGGTGGCCAGCAGCAGGCAAACCACCAGCCCCCACGCCAGGGCCAGCCACGTCCGCATCTTGGGGACTGCGTTCAAAATAAGGCCGCCTCTTCCGGCTGCATGGCTTGTTCACCGCTTTGCAGGCCTGAAAAACTGATCGTGGTGCGGTCGCCGCCCGCTTCATCGATCTTGATGCCGCGCACGTAATTGTCGCCCGACAGCGAGATCGCGCCGATGGCCTTGGCCAATGCCGGCTCGCGCGCCTTCAGCACCACGTGCCAACCATTGCCTTCGATGGCGCCATCCACGTCGAACAATTTGTCGAGCTGGCTCAAGTCGCCGGCCAGCATGGAAAACAGCACGCTATTGATCATGCGAACCGTCGGCTCCTGTTGCGCATCGAGCCGCACGGCGACGCGGTCGCCCTGGAAATTGACGATCTCGTTGCGCGTCAGGCGCAAGGTGCTCGCAAACGGCTGCAAGGTGCGCCATAGGACACCCTTGCCCGAGACGACGCAAAAACGCCCGCTCGACGCCAGCGGTTTTTTCATGCCGGCCAATTGTTTGCTCTGCTCGAAGCGCCCGCACAGCACCTTGGGCTTGTCGAGCATGGCTTCGATTTTTTGCACCGGCACGGCGGCCTGGGTCGGTGCGGTCGCAAGCAAGATGAGAAACAGGAACGCGAGCTTCTTCATCGCTCAACCCTCCAGTAGCGGCGGCAAGCCAAGCCGCTCGAATAACACCGGCGGCGAGACGAAGCACATCTCGCCAGTGGCGAGGTCGACCGCCACCTGGGTCGTGCTGGCGCGGTTCAAACGCCTGCCGCTGGCCGCGTCCGTGATCAGGTAATCGATCTTGAGCCGGTTTTCCCATTCGACGATGTCGGCGCGCAGCGTCAATCGTTGGCCGAAGCGCGCCGGGCCGGCATAGCGCAGCTGCATCTCGATGATGGGCCACGAATAGCCGGAATTTTTCATCTCGACATAGTTGTAGCCGATCTTGTCGAACAGCGCGCAGCGCACCTGCTCAAGATACTTGACATAATTACCGTGCCAGACGATTTCCATCGGATCGAGATCGTAGAACTGCACCTGAATCTCGATTTCGGCAAACCAGCGAGCGGATTGCTGCTTAGTCATACAAGCTCCAGGCCTGGGCACGGATGCGTTCGATCAGCAGGCGCAAATCGGGTTCCAGGCGACGGTCTTCGCGGATTTCGGGGACGTCTGCCTCAAGCTGTTCCATCATCGCGGACAGCGCCACATCGAGCCGATGTTCAGGCTGCACACGTTGGCGCAGCCACACGCCCTGGCGCACCGTGATCAATAGCGCCGCCACCACCTGCTCGACCAGTTCCAGCACACGCAGGCAGTCGCGCGCGGCGATCGTACCCATGCTGACCTTGTCCTGGTTGTGGCACTCGGTGGAGCGCGAAAAGACCGAAGCCGGCATGGTCAGCTTCAGCGCTTCGGCGGTCCAGGCCGAGGCGCTGATCTGCAGCGCCTTCAAGCCGTGGTTGATCGCGGCACGCGGGCCTTCGGCACCCGACAGATTGGCCGGCAAACCATGGTTGTAGCGTGCATCGACCATCAAGGCCATCTGGCGGTCGAGCAGGTCGGCCAGATTGGCGACGGCATTTTTCATGCCGTCCATGGCAAACGCAATATGACCGCCGTAGAAGTGGCCGCCGTGCAGCACGTGCTCGCCTTCCGCGTCGATGATGGGGTTGTCGTTGGCGCTATTGAGTTCGTTTTCGATCGACTGACGCAGGAAAGGCAGCGCGTCGGCCAGCACGCCGATCACGTGCGGCGCACAGCGGATCGAATAGCGATCCTGCAGGCGCTTGCCGTTGCGTTCGACCACGTCGCACGGCAAATCATGGCGCAGCCAGGCCGCGATTTGCTGCATGCCGGGGTGCGGCTTGACCGAAAACAGCGTTTCGTTGAAGTGGTGCGCATTGCCGTCCAGCGCAAACGAAGCGAGTGCGGTGATGCGCGTGCACAAGCGCGTCAGATATTCGGCGCGGTCGTAGGCGAGGCAGGCCAGCGCCGTCATGACGGCAGTGCCGTTCATGATCGCCAGTCCTTCCTTGGGACGCAGGCGCAACGGCGTGATGCCGGCTTCGCGCAATGCCTCGGCGGCCTCCACTTGCTCGCCGCCGCGCCAGACTTCGCGCTCGCCGCACAGCACCGCCGCGAGATAGGACAACGGCGTCAAGTCGCCGCTGGCGCCGACCGAACCTTCAGACGGCATCACCGGCGCCAGGTCATGCTCGATCAGCTTGACGATCTGCTCCAGCAATTCGACCGAGACGCCGGAAAAGCCCTTGGCCAGCGACGCCAGCCGCACGGCCATGATGGCGCGCGTCTGCATCGGTGTGAAGTTTTCGCCGAGGCCGCAGCCATGATAGGTGTACAGATGATGCGGCAATTCGGCCACCAGCTCGGGCGGCACCGTGACGGTGCAGGAGTCGCCATAGCCGGTCGTCACGCCATAGATCGTGCCGTCTTCGCGCAGCAGCCGATCGAGGAAATCAGCCCCGCGTGCAATCGCGGCGCGGAATTGCGGATCGGCCGACAGTTCGACACTGGCCGTGCGATACGCAATCGCCACGATGTCTTCGATGGTCAGGCGCCCCTGATCAAAACTGACGACGCGCGTCGGAATGGGGGAAGTCAAAGCGTCAGCGGAGTGCATCGGAACGTTCCAATCTTGAGAAATGCCAGAAATCGTAGAAATTGAACCATTGCAGCGGCGCGCGCACGCAATGATATTGCAGCCGCGCGGCAAAGTCGGCCGCCAAAGCCGCAATCGCCTCTTCGCGCTCCCTGCGCGGCAGGCGCACCGACTCGCGCAGCAATTCGAAATGGACTTCGTAGTCGCGCCCGTGGCGCAGCGAAAACAGCAGATACACCGGGCATTGCAGCGCCGCGGCCAGCACATAAGGGCCGATCGGGAACGCAGCCTTGTCGCCAAGGAAGTGGGCATAGGCCACGCGCGGATCGAGCGACACCGGCACGCGGTCGCCCGCGATCACGACCGATTCGCCGCGCTCCATGCGTTCGGCCAGTTGCATCGCTGCACCGGCATCGATCTCGGTCACCTGCATCAGGTTCAGCCTGCTGGCCGGATTGAGCGCGGCGAGCATGTTGTTGAACGCTTCTGCATGCCGGGTGTGAACCAGGATGGTCAGCGGAAAATCGTTGCGCATGCCCGACAGGACGCGGCACAGGTCGAGATTGCCGAGGTGCGAACAGATCAGCATCACGCCGCGCTTCTCGCGTATGCGCTGGTGCATCATCTCGATACCGAAGTATTGCACCGTCTCGGTCGGGAACATGCCGCCCCAGAGCAACATCTTGTCGAGTATGGTTTCGGCAAACGCGGCAAAATGGCGGAACACGCCGGACCAGCCGGTATCGATGGCGGCAACGGGTGCCGCATAGCGCGCCACGCGGCGCAGATAGGCTTGCGAATTGCGCCGCGCCTGCGGCTTCACCAGCAGATACCACGACAGCACCGGATACAGCACGACGCGAAACGGCCAGCGCCCGAACCAGCGGCACACCCAGAACAAAAAGCGCATGCCGGCAACGAAACTCGATTCGTTGATGGCAGCCCAATGTCGGCGTTGGCTCTTCATGATTACCCGAAATGCCTTGCGATCAATCTTGGAATGCGCGGCAGCATGCCGAAGAACAGCCGGGCATGCATGCACGAAATTTGCACGTTGTCGGCCCAGACGCGGAAGTGCGACACGCCGTCGCTAGGATAAGCCACACGCGTGGGCTGATTGATCACCTGCAAACCGTCCCAGTACAGGCGCACCAGGATGTCGGTGTCGAAATTCATGCGCGAGCCGAGGCGGTGGCGCGCTTGCAGCGATTGCACCGCAGCGACAGGATAGGCGCGGAAGCCGCACATCGAATCGTGAATCTGCAGCGACAGCGTATTGATCCAGACCCAGACATGCGTGGCATAGCGGCCATACAGGCGCGCCTTTGGCACCGACTCGTCGTAGATCGGGCGGCCATTGATCACCGCTTGCGGATGTTCGTCGGCGAGCTTGAGGAATAGCGGAATATCGGCCACGTCGTGCTGGCCGTCGGCATCAATCTGCAACACGTGACTGAAGCCGCGTCTGGCCGCTTCATCGAAACCGGCCAGCACCGCGGCGCCTTTGCCGCTGTTTTGCGCCAGCCGTACCAAGCTCACGCCTTCCGTTACGGCCAACGTGTCGAGCACGCCCGCGCACTCGGGCGAGCTGCCGTCGTCGACCAGAATGCAAGGCACCCCGAAGCCGCGCAAGCCATCGACCACGCCGACAATGGCGCGTTCGTGGTTGTAGACCGGGATGACGATGCAGGGCTTAGTCACCACTGACTCCACTGTCGGCTCCCGCATCCACGCCGAATCTGAGCAGCGAATGGCAATAACCGATGTCGTCGCGCACAGTCAGCAAACGCAAGCCCGCCGTCGCCGCCAGCCGCACGATGTCGTCGCTTTCATATACCTTGCTGTTGCCGCTGGCCATGGCGGTGAAATAGGGCGAAGTATTGATCAGGCAATAGCTCGCGATGTCGTAACGCTGGCGGTCCCAGAACGTATCGAGCACGAGTATCTGCCCGCCTTCGCGCAACGCCGCGACGGCGCGCTTGAAAATCGTGGCGACCACGGCTTCGGAAAAGCAGGTCAGAAACTGGCTCATCCAGATCACATCCATGCCGCTCGCGAACGGCGCGGCAGGGTCGAGCATGTCCACCGCGTGCAGATGCGCGCGTTCGCGCACACCGGCGGCTTGCAGATTGGTGTCGGCCACGGCAAGCTGGCCCGGCAGATCAGTCAGGTGCAATTCGACTTGCGCATCATAGGCCAGCGCGGCGCTGCTGAACTTGCCGGTATTGGCGCCGATGTCCATGATCTTCTTGGGCGCGGTGGCGAATACGTCGGGCAGGATGTTGGGAAAGGACGTGTCGGAATAATAGTGGTCGAAGGCGAACCAGCTCGACTTGGCCGGCTCGGCCAGTGCCGACAGGCCGACGTAAAGCGTGGGCCAGTCGCCCAGCGCCGTCAAACCGAGCGGCTTTTCCTGCTGCAGCGACTGTTCCAGGCGGAACATGCCTTCGAAACAAACGTCGTGATTGAAGTCGAGATTGATCTGGGTGATGCGGTCGGTCAGGATCACGAAGCCGGCCTTGTCGAGCACATAATTGCCGCCCTGCAGATAGACCACGCCGGCCGAGAGGCAGGTTTCCAGCACGACCTTGAGCGCATATTCGCTCCAGCGCCCCGTTTCCGCCATCTGCACGACCGACAAGCCCGTCTCGCCCGCATCGGCGATCGCCTGCAGCATGCCGTGCTTCCACGCATAGCGCGTGCATTGGAACACGACCGGGCCGAAGGCGATTTTTTGCGCCTCGAAACGTGCAGCAAAAGCGGTTTGGCGTTCCGGGGAGAATTTCTTGTCGAGCATAGGGGCAATCAAGGAAAATCGCCGATTCCGGAACGCCTGGAATCAACGGGTTGAGGAAAATACGGCGCGGCCGCTGGCGTGCTGGCCGGCGGCGGAAACGTAGCGGAAGTGCAACAACTGCTTGTGCGGATCATGTGTCAATTCCAGCGTCACGCGGGCACCGGGCCGGATCATGTGCTGGAACTTCAGTGCGTTGATGCCGTGGAAGTAAGGCGGCAGGTTGAAATACTTGCGCCCCAGCGCCATGGCCCAGTCGAGCTGCACCACGCCGGGCAAGACCGGCGCGCCGGGGAAATGGCCGTCGAAGTAATACAAATCTTCCGACACGTCGGCTTCGCAGCTGACACGCAGCATCTCACGCTCAAGCTCGCGCCAGACGAGTTCACGCGGCCTCTCATCGAGCAGTGCCAGCAGCAAGGCTTGCGTGGTCTTGCCTTGCGCGTCGGTCGGCAACTGCTCGAGATAACGCCAGCGGCGCGGCATGGCCACCGCTTCCACCGCGCCGCGCAGCAACGTCGACAATTCGCGGTTGAACGCCGGTTTGCCGTTGGCCAGCACGGCCTTACCCGCAACGCTGGGCACCACGAAAGCGGCCAGCACCTGGCGCCGTCCGGCTTCTTCTTCGCAAGGCACGACGCGCACCGCCACAACCAAGGGTGAAGCTGCGAGCAGCGCCTCGATGGCATCGAGCGAGACGCGCTTCTCCTCGATCTTGACGATGCGGTCAGTGCGCCCCTTGAGCACGAAGCCGGAGGCATCGATAGCCACGGCGCGATCGGACACGCGCAGCCACTGATCGTCGAACAAATGCGGCGAACGGACTTCAAGCAGGTCTTCCTCGCCGATGCGCCAGGCGATGGGCGGAAACGAGGTCCAGGTTTCGTCGCTCACTGACTTGCGCTGGCGCCAAGCGACGCCGCCGGTCTCCGAACTGCCATACACTTCGATCGGCACATGGCCGAGCAAGGCGCCGCTTGCCAGCGCCACGTCCGCCGGCAGCGGGCCACCGGAAGAAAACACGGCGCGCACCTGGACTTGGACGGCATCCCAGCCCAGATGCTCAGGCAGGCGCTTCAAATGCGCCGGGCTGCTGATCAAGATGGCCGGGCGTTGCGCCAACAGCGCGGCCAGCTCTTCGGGGTAGTTCCGGCTCAGCGCGTGAATCGGCCGGCCCGCCACCAGCGGCCAGAGTATCTTGAACAACAAGCCATAGATATGCTGCTGCGACACCGTTGCCACCACGTCGGCACGGCCGATGGCCGCACCGAAAGCCGCATCGAGCGTTTCGACTTCGGCAGCCAGTTGCGCCAGCCGCTTCGGAATCGCCTGCGCTGCGCCGGTCGTGCCCGAGGTGTGCACCACCAGCGCGACGCGTTCGCCATCGAGCGCGGCAAATTCGGGCAGCACCGCACCGCCATCGGCAGCGACGAGCGGTTTGCACGACGCGGGAAAGTCGCCCAGGAAACCGTCAACCGAAGTCGTCAACGCCGCCACGCTGACCGACAGCACATCGGCCGCCAGCCAGACGGTCTTGCCGGTCTGCCAGGCCGCCAAGAGCGCTGCGGCAAATTCCAGGCCGTCTTCGAGAAAGAGCGCAAAATTCACGCCAGGCAAGGGCGCAAGAAGCGCATGCCAGGCGGCGACACGGGCGAGAAATGCCGCGTTGTCGATGCCTTGACCATCGCGCCAGCCTACGAGCATGGCCGACGGGCGCTGCCTCAGGAGGCGACACAGGTCGAGCAGGCGGTCAACCATGATGCAGCCGTTTGAAACGCATGCGGCACAGGAATTCGATGCCGAACAGGAGCCCCATCAAGATATAGGAAATCACGCTAGTGTAGAGCGACCAAACTTCTTCCGAAGCCCATAGCGCAGTGCCCAACGCGGCGGCGCCGTTGAAGACGAAGAACACGCACCACACCTGCGTCACGCGGCGCGTGTAGCCCACCGCTGCCGGCGGCAGGTCGGGTTCGCGCAGGCGCGCGAAGCGTTCCACCAGCGAGGGCGGATGCGCCAGGCTGTAGCCGAACGCCGCAAGGAGCGCAGCATTGACCAGCACGGGATAGAGTTTCAGAGGCAACACGGCATTGTTCCATACCGCAGCGACGGCCAGAAGCATGGCGCCGGCCACCGACCAGCGCGCAGCGCGGCTGATTTTGAGCGCAGGCAGGCGCGTGGCCGCTACCGCCACCAGGAGGCAGGCCATCCAGCGCGGCTCGACCCGACCATGTCCCAACCAGATCGCAAGCGGATAGAGCAGCGTGATTGCGACCGTCAGGGCGGTCATCATCGCGCGTCCCAAAGTCCTATGCGGCCTGCTCCGTTGCGGCCTCGGAAGACAGGTCGGCCAAGGCATCGACGATGTCGCCGACGGTACGGATCGACTTGAACACCTGCGGCTGCAGGCGTCGGCCGGTCAACTGCTTGAGCTTGACCGCCAGGTCGACCGCATCGATGCTGTCGATGTCGAGGTCCGCGTACAGATTCGATTGCAGGGACAGGCTTTCCTTGTTCAATTCGAACATCTCGGCCAGCAGATCCACCACCCAGGCGGTGATCTCTTCCTTGCTCATGTCATTCACCACTACCATAGTCCTACCCCTTACTTCTTCCTATTGTTTTCAATCAAGCTTGCCAGTGCGCGCACCGAGGCAAAATGCTGGCGTGTTTCCGCCGAATCGGCCGAGAGCGTGATGCCGTAGCGCTTTTGCAGCGCCACGCCCAGCTCCAGTGCATCGATCGAGTCCAGGCCCAGGCCTTCGACGAATAGCGGCGCGTCCGTATCGATGTCCGCCGGCGTGATGTCTTCAAGCTGCAGCACGTCGATGATCAGTTCCTTGACTTCCTGTTCTAGCATGTTGTTCTCTTCCCTCGGTAAAATAATCTTCCAGATACTTCGTGAGCCGGCGTGCCGCCATCGCTTCGGGAACGCCGTCGCCGATGAAGTCGCCGATCTTGATGTCGTCGCGCACGTCGATGCGGAACTGCACGCAGCGCGACGGCACCTGCCACCATTTCTCTCCCTTGCTCAAGGTCATCGGCTCGCAACTGATGACGACCGGCGTCACGTCGCGCGCACCGCGCACCGCCACGTTGGCCGCGCCGCGCTTCAGCTGCAGCGCACCGTCGGCCGGCGTCCGCGTGCCTTCGGGAAAGATGATCAGGTTATCCCCGCCCTCCAGCGCCGCAATGCAATCGTCGAGCAAACCGATGCCCTTGTCGTTGTTCAGGTAGCCCGCCGCGCGGATCGGCCCGCGCGTAAACGGGTTGTTCCACAAGCCGCCCTTGACCACACAGCCGGCCTGCCGGACCAGCGCGATCAGGAATACCGTATCGATCAGCGTCGGATGGTTCGCCAGGATCAGCAAACCGCGGCGCTCTAGCCGTTCACGGCCGACCACCTCATAACGCAACACGCCCAACAAACGCATCATCCCGACGAAGCCGAGAAACGCGACTTGCACCACCGTCCGCGCACCGGCAACACGCTTGACCGGCTGCCGCACTACCAGATTCAACAACGGAAACACCGCCAAGCGCAACAACAATCCACCCAAACCGAAGACAGCGAAAGAGAAGCCGGTCGCAAACATCCGCCAATAGCGCGACAGCAACTCAGCCACGGGCTTCACCCATGGCGCATCCAGCGCCATTTGCGGCCATCGGCCACGCGTTCGAGCAAGGCTTCCTTGCGCAAATGAAAACGCAACACTTCCAGCGTGCCGGGCATGCCATCGGCTGCCGCCGGCCGCTCCTGCGCGGCTTCCCAGGCGAGGCCGATCTTTCCCGGTCCATCCTTTTTCAACAACCAGGCCCAGGCATGCGGCTGTTCGCGGCAATCCTCATAGGGCGCAAACAGCTCGGGTAGCGGCATGTCGTAAGCCGCCAGCAACACTTCCGGCGCACCGTCGGCGAGCAGGCCGCAAGCCTCGATCACGGCATGTTCGATGGAGCTGGCCCCGCCGGCCACAGCCAGATGATTGGCCTTGTCGCCGCGCGCAATCGAAAACAGGCCGGCGCTGGCGTTGTGCACAGCCAGGCTGAAACTGGTGGGCGACAACGGCGCGGCGTTGCCGAGATCGGTCAATAGCTCGACAGCACGGGCGACATCGCCATGGCGCGAACAAAATACGACAGGAATCCCGCTACGGCCATCGGCGCAGCGATACGCCACTTCCAGCGCCATCTTGCCGAGAAAGCCGGCGCGCCGTCGCAGCATCGCCGGCATCTGCCGGACACCCGGTTCGGCGGTCTCTGCGGTCCTGCTTATCTCGAACGGCGCGGCTGCCCAGGCGTCCCAGGCTTCCGGCGTTTCAATGCCCGGCGCCCAAGCCGCGTGGCCCGCTATCGAAAAAGTGACCTCATTCACGCGCATCAAAATATTCCTGAGGTCAACCTGAGACCTTCGCAATGTGCCGACGCCCGGCATGAAGCGAGAGGAAGCTTGCGGCAACATGTGCATATGCGGCGGCACGCCCCCTCTCTCTACCCCTGTTTCATTTCTCCCGTTTTCGGGAATTTTTATTGTCTTTCAGCAATGATTTCCCAGATCGGGGCAACCCGATATACCGGAAGTCAAGCCGGGCAAATTATAAACTACGTCCCTGGAAAGACAAGCCTGAGTCGGAGGCCAAACCAGGGCAACAACACTCAAAAAATGGACCGGCAGACCCACTTGGCGCTCCCGAACCACAGCAATCACTGGTCGAGTCGCAAGAATTGCGCCATCAGGCAGCGCTTCAAGCCAGGAAATCCCGCTTTTTATTGGACAGAGGTCAATAAAACAGTTGAATCAGGAAGAAAAAATGCGAAAAGCGTGCCAACCTGACATTAAGCTCGGCTTTTTCGCCTGTTTGCCGGCTTGACCATATTTAACGTTCCGGCGCGGCTACCTGCCCGCCCGAGTGTGAATATTTCACACTTCCCAGACCCTTTTAGAGGTAAACACCTAGCGCGGCCTCTAAGGACCGGACACTTGAATAAAAACGCATATTCCCATGGCACAATATTGGCGCAATTCCTACGTCCCCCAATCCACTCACAGGTTTATCCATGGTCCTACCCGGTTTCCGCCTGCTCGCGCCGGCGCTTGTGGCCTGTTGCGTCTTGCTGCCAGCCACTTCTTCGGCCAATCCCGTCCCGATCAATGGTTTGTTCAAGAAAGCCGATGTGTTTAGCGCCGTACTGTCACCCGACGGCAAATCGGTCGCGATGCGCATTACCGTAAACAATCACATCAGTCTTGCCGTGATGGATATCGACAGCGGCAAGAGCAAGGAAATCGCGGAATTCAACGACGCCGACGTATCCTGGGTCCGTTGGGCCGGCGACAAACGCCTGCTCTACGGCATAAGCTATCTATTCGACGAAAACACCTTGTGGACAGGCTTTGTGCAGGATGGTCTGTTCGTCGTCAACCGCGACGGTAGCGAGACAAAGGAATTGAGTCCGACCGCGACCAAGCAGATTGCACATCAATTACAGGTGATGCACTTTGCCGATCCGGTCGACATCTACGACGACAAGCCAGACCTACTGCTCGCATCAGAAACCAGCACGCGCGAGAGGGGCACTAAACCCATCGTTTTCAACATGGTGACCGGCGCGAAGCGCGAGCTCGGCATGGCTGTCACGGGCGAAGTGAATGGATTCTGGACCGACAATGCCAACGTGATCCGCCTTGCGGTAACCTCGACGACCGACTCCAGGCACCAGGCGTTGTGGTATCGTGAAAGCGAAAACGCAGCCTGGCACAAGATTACCGACCTGGACAATTTACGTCCCGAATTTTGGCCGCTCGACTTCGATGCGGACAACAAGACGCTGTTCGTCACCAAGGAAGACAAGAACGGCAGGAACGCAATCTACAAGTACGACTTCGTCAAGAATGCCGTCGGCGAGCAATTCTTCGCCGATGCGGACGCCGACATCTGGGGCGGCTTGAGCTTCACTAGCGACACGCACCGCCTGCTTGGCATACGTTACAGTGGCGACCAGCCAACCGTGCACTGGTTCGATGGGAAGCGCGCTGCAATCCAGGACGGTATCGACAAGGTCCTGCCCGATCGGGTCAACATTGTCACCGGCGACGATCATTCGGCCGGCTTGCTGATCCATTCTTATTCCGACGTCGATCCGGGCACTTACTACTACTACGACATGACGACGCACAAGCTCAGGAAGCTGTTCGCCGCTCGTCCATGGATCAAGAGCGAGGATCTGTCGACGCAGTCTGTATTCCATTACACGGCGCGCGACGGCCTCGACATCCCTGCCTACCTCACCCTGCCCAAAGGCAGGCCGGTAAAAAAATTGCCGCTGATTGTCTTCGTTCACGGCGGCCCGTGGGCGCGCGACAAGTGGGGCTTCGACCCCGAAGTGCAATTCCTTGCCAGCCGCGGCTATGCCGTGCTGCAACCCGAATTCCGCGGTTCTACCGGCTATGGCTTTGAGCTGTTTTCCAAGGGCTGGAAACAATGGGGCCAATCCATGCAGGACGACATTACCGATGGCGTGCAAAACCTGGTCAAACAGGGCGCGGTCGACGACAAGCGTGTCTGCATCATGGGCGCCAGCTACGGCGGCTATGCGGCGATGATGGGCGTGGTGAAAGATCCTGACCTATACCGCTGCGCCGTCAACATGGCCGGCGTGACCGACCTCAAGCTGCAGCTCAAGCTGTCCGACTGGCGCTACCTGCCTGAAGAATACCGTGACTACGAGGGCAAGGAATTGGTCGGCGACCCGGACAAGGATGGCGACATGTTCGACCGCGTCTCACCGCTGAAACTGGTGGATCGCATCAAGGTCCCGGTGTTCATGGCCTACGGCGACAAGGATCAGCGCGTGCCGATGGAAGAAGGGGAAAAGATGCGCGATGCCTTGAAAGCGCGGGGCAAGACCGTCGAATGGATGGTGCTCAAAGGCGAAGGCCACGGCATCTGGCAGGATGCCAACAACCAGCGCTTCTATGGCGCTTTGGAAGCGTTCTTGCAAAGGTACAACCCGGCCGATTGAATGAAAAAACGCCGGGTTCAACCCGGCGTTTTTCATGGCGGCCCGGCTCAGGCTCTGTGGTTTTCGGTTTTCACCGTCTTCGACAATTCCTCTGCCTTCAAGGAACTCATCAGCGAGAGCAGCGTCGAGAACGCATTGCCTTCACTGCCGCCGCCCAACTGGATCTGCGGCACCAGCGGTACCTTCGACACTTCGAACGACTCGGCCAGGCGCAGCATCACGGTCTGCATCAATTGCTTGTCGGCGCCTTCGCCTTCGAGCGCTTCCGACTTGGCCTTGATGGCAGCCGCTTCAGCCTCGCCCACCGAGCGGATCGCCGAGGCGCGGCCTGAACCTTCCATTTCCTGCTTGAACTTCTCGGCATGAGCCAGCGCCTCGATTTCCTGGCGCTTCTTTTCCGCCGCCTTGACGTTGGCCGCGCCCTGGTTTTCCTTGATCGAGATATCGACCAGCGAGCCGGTCAATTCCTTCTGCTTGGCGGCACGCTGTTCGGCTTCGTTCAATTCGCGTTCCTTGTCGGCCGCGATCTGCTTCTGGGCAAACGTCTCGACCTGTTCGCGCGCAATCTGGCGGTCGCGCAACTGGGCCATGATGTTGTCGATCTTGGTGTCGCCCTGCTGCGGCTTGGGCGTGCCGATCAACACTTCCTGGAACTCCAGCGAATACATCTGGAAGCGCGCCTTCATGTCGAGCGAAGCGTTTTCCTGCAATTCGCTTCTCGACTGGATCAGCTCGATGAAGGTCTTGGTCTGCGACACGTTCTTGAAGTACGACGACACCATCGGGTCGAGCGTCTGCTCGACGAGTTGCTTGACGTTGCCGAAGCGCTGCACCACCATCGGCGCCTTGCGATAGTCGATATGCACCACCACCGACAGCGGCAGTTGCGGCTCGAACGCATCCTTGGTGATGAGCGTGATTTCGCGCAGGTTGGAATCGAAGTTCGAGCCGCTTTCGCCGGACTTCCACATCAGCACGAAATTGGTGGTCGGCACCAGTTCGATCTTGCCGGCATAGGTGTTGAAGGCATACTTGCCCGGCATCAGCGGATCGCGCCAGACGCCGCGGCAGCCGGCCTCGACCAGTTCGCCGTGGCTATATTCCTTGCCCGACAAGTCATCGCCCTTGCGCCCTGTGTAGGACACAACCACGCCGACATAGCCGACCGGGATCACGGTCTTGCGGATGAACTCGACCGTGGCAAACAGCCGGTTGATGTAGTAGGTGCCTTCAACCAGCACGCGCTCCTGGCGCCCGCGCTTGCCGCCGGCGGCGAGGAATTTTTCCGTTTCCTGGAAGGAGTTGTGCGTGTCGCCCACGTCCGGCGCCAGCAATTCGTCCTTGGGCAGGCCGGGGCCGTCCTGCACCGTGACGATGGCAAGCTGGTCCGAATCGTGTGCGCCGTCGGCTTCCTTGATCACCACCGGGCGGAAGGCGTGACGCTCCACCAGCACGCCGCGCATCTGTTCGTAATACTCCATTTCCTTGGCATTCAAGGACAGCGAATAGGTCGCTTCCTCGGTCATGACGACAAACATGGCCGGGTTGATGACGTGCGTGCCTTCGCGCAGGATCTTGCGTTGCGGACCTTTTTGTCCACCGCCTTCGAGGAAGGCGCGCACATCGAGAAAGTTCGATTCCTTGGCATTGTCGGCCAGGGTCTGGCCCACGGGCAGGTCGACGCCGTCGCGCGCGAACACGTAGCCGATCTTGCCTTGCGTGACCGAGATCATTTCGCGGATATGCACACGATACTGAAACGGCGCGAAGAAATGAAAGCCGCCGCGGCGCAGTTCGGGCTGGAAACCCGCTTCGCCGTGCAGCGCCAGCAAACCGCTCTTGACCGAGCCGCTGGAACTCCAGAGCTTTTCGACCACGCCGACGCGGTCGTTCGGAATATAGCGCACGATACCGGCAATCTTGGCGAAAATCGCCAGCACCAGCGCGGTCACGCCAACGTCGAGGGCAATCGACAGCCAGCCCAGACTGGATAAATCGTTCAACATGATTCTACCTTCCCTTCTTGTTTGAGGTTTGCGCTTGTTACGTCATCGATGCCCGCGCGGCTCCATCTGCAGGACGAGCGACGCCGATGCGCTGATCGAAAACGCAGGAACTATTCGGCGAAAATTTCGGCAAAGGCGGGCTGCAGAGGAGTGAAACAGCAGGCGTTTGGAACTCACATGATTGCCGCACACGGGGTGCGGCGTTTGTTTTGATGTCTATAGCTTAGGCGCGGTATTAATCAGGCGCAAGCCCGAAACCCCGGTGATCAGTGCGAAAAATCACCGTGTTTACGGTGCCCCCGGCAATGTTTACCGGCTGTTTGTGTTGCCGGAATGCATTTTTCTGAATTGCAATCCAGGGTCACATGACTGTCATATTTGACAGGTAGAGTTGACGGCTGCTCAATCGAACAAACAAAGCCCGGGAGGCTGACCGCCATGAATTCCACCACCACCGCTGCCGTCGCCTCCGACGGCTCCGCGACGCTCGCCGCATCGCGGCCACATATCGACGCGAAGACAAGCCCTGTCACCATCATCGTTTTTCTGGTGCTGCTGGTCGTCGGCGTGGCCTTTACCGGCATGAGCCTGACGACGGACGTCAACAATGCCGGCTCGCTGTCGACTTCCTGGATACCTTATCTCCTGCTCGGCGTGGCCTTGCTGATCGCGCTCGGCTTCGAATTCGTCAACGGCTTCCACGACACGGCCAACGCGGTTGCCACCGTGATCTACACGCATTCGCTGCCGCCCAGCTTCGCCGTGATCTGGTCCGGCTGCTTCAATTTCCTGGGCGTGCTGGTTTCCTCCGGCGCCGTCGCGTTCGGCGTGATTTCGCTGCTTCCCGTCGAATTGATCCTGCAAGTCGGTTCCGGCTCCGGTTTCGCGATGGTGTTTGCGCTGTTGATTGCCGCCATCATCTGGAACCTCGGCACCTGGTGGCTCGGCCTGCCGGCTTCGTCTTCGCATACCATGATCGGCTCCATCCTCGGTGTCGGCGTCGCCAATGCGCTGATGCACGGCCGCGACGGCACCAGCGGCGTCGACTGGGCGCAGGCAACCAAGGTCGGCTATTCGCTGCTGCTCTCGCCCTTGGTCGGCTTCGTCTGCGCTGCCGTGCTGCTGCTGCTGTTGCGCGCTCTGGTCAAGAACAAGGAACTGTACAAGGCCCCGGAAGGCAACAAGCCGCCGCCATGGTGGATTCGCGGCATCTTGATCCTGACCTGCACCGGCGTGTCCTTCTCGCACGGCTCGAACGACGGCCAAAAGGGCATGGGCCTGATCATGCTGATCCTGGTCGGTACCGTGCCGATGGCTTATGCCCTGAACCGCGCCATGCCGGTCGACCAGGTGACGCAATTCGTCGCCGTCGCCCAAGTGACCCAGCAATCGCTGGCGCGCTCCCTGCCTCCCACGGCGCGCGTGCCGACCGATCCGCACAAGGCGCTTTCCGAATACATCCGCACCAAGGAATTGACGCCCGAGGTGATACCGGCCGTGGTGGCCATCACCGGTTTGATCAGCAACGAAGTCAAGGAACACGTCACGCTGGCCCGCATGCCTTCGGAAATCGTGGCCAACGTGCGTAACGACATGTACCTGACCGGCGAGGCGCTGCGCCTGCTCGACAAGAATCCCAACGTGCATTTCGATGCCGATACCAAGGCCAACGTGGCGGCGTTCAAGAAACAGCTCGACGACGCGACCAAATTCATTCCGCTCTGGGTCAAGGTCGCCGTGGCGATCGCGCTTGGCCTGGGCACCATGGTGGGCTGGAAGCGCATCGTCGTCACGGTCGGCGAAAAGATCGGCAAGAGCCACCTGACCTACGCGCAAGGCGCGTCGGCAGAACTGGTCGCCATGCTGACCATCGGCGCAGCCGACATGTACGGCTTGCCGGTGTCGACCACGCATGTGCTGTCGTCAGGCATCGCCGGCACCATGGCAGCCAACAAGTCGGGCCTGCAACTGTCGACCATCCGTAACCTCGCCATGGCCTGGGTGCTGACGCTGCCGGTTGCCATTGTGCTGTCGGGCTCGCTGTACTGGCTGTTCTCGCACCTGTTCTGACCTGTTTCGAGGACCCGGAATGAATCTGAAAGACCGCGAACTGATCGCGCGCATCCACCGCGATCTGGCCGACAGCTACGACGAAGAACTCGAGCTCGAATTCGAAGACCGTCCGCTCGACGCCTTGTCGGGCGAGCCGCCTTCCGACGCCAGCGAAGACGAAAAGAACGGCCGGCGCGAATATTTCCGCGAGCTGTTCCGCCTCCAGGCCGAACTGGTCAAGCTGCAGGACTGGGTGGTGCATACCGGCCACAAGGTGGTGATCCTGTTCGAAGGACGCGATGCGGCAGGCAAGGGCGGCGTGATCAAGCGCATCACCCAGCGCCTGAACCCGCGCGTCTGCCGCGTGGCCGCCCTGCCGGCGCCGAACGACCGCGAACGCACGCAATGGTATTTCCAGCGCTACGTGTCGCATCTTCCCGCAGCGGGCGAGATCGTGTTGTTCGACCGCAGCTGGTATAACCGTGCCGGCGTCGAACGCGTGATGCATTTCTGCAGCGACGAGCAGTACGAACAATTCTTCCGCGACGTGCCCGAGTTCGAACGCATGCTGGTGCGTTCGGGCATTCAGTTGATCAAGTATTGGTTCTCGATCTCCGATGAAGAGCAGCACTTGCGCTTCCTCGGCCGCATCCATGATCCCCTGAAGCAGTGGAAGCTTTCCCCAATGGACCTGGAATCGCGCCGCCGCTGGGAAGAGTACACCAAGGCCAAGGAAATCATGCTCGATCGCACCCATATCGAAGAAGCCCCGTGGTGGGTGGTGCAGGCGGTGGACAAGAAAAAGGCGCGCCTCAATTGCATCCACCATCTGCTTGGCATGATGCCCTATAGCGAAATCGAGCATCCTCCGATCGACCTGCCCGACCGCGAGCGGCACGAAGACTACGTGCGCCACCCTGTTCCGCAGAACATGATCGTGCCGGAAATCTACTGAGCGGCGGTTGGCGATCGCACCGTCGCCATCTTGCGGCGACCCCCAGGATGATCAAGACCGGACCGGCAGTTCCTGCAGGAATTCCAGCAAGCTGCCCTTGGTCTGATTGAACACCTCACGCGCCTGTGTCAGCTGCGGCGACCGCGTGCCGTCACCCAGTTCCTCCGACATCTTGCGCAATTCCTTGAGCAGGGCCACGGCTCCCATGGTGGCGCAAGCGCTTTGGGTCCGGTGCAGCACGTCGGCGCTCGCTGCCTGATCCACGCTCAGTTCAAGCTGCGCCAAGGCGTCACCGACGCTTGAAGAAAACAGGTTATACATCTGTGTCAACTCGCCCTTGCCGGCGCCGCTCCTGACCAGCATCGCCAACGGCGCACGATCGAGCACCGGCGCAAATTCCGCGCCCCAGGCAGCGCCTGCGGCACGGTCCAGCAGATCGTGTATGACCCTGGCACCGGTGGGCTTGACCACCACGTCGTCGCACAAGCCGGCCGCGCGAGCCAACAGTTCGGCACTTGCCTCGGCGGTGGTCAGGATCAGCTTCGTGCCGGGCGCCCAGCCGCGTTCGCGGCATAGTTTGACGATATCGAGGCCATGGCCGCCCGGCAGGCGGTGGTCGATGAAGGCGATATCGAACAACACGTCGGCATCGGCCATGGCCGTGCCCAGTTCGTAGTAGGTCGCCACGTGCACCACCTCGTGCCCAAGCTGGCCGATCACGATGCGCATGGCGTCGGCCGTGATCGGGTCGTCTTCCGCCACCAGCACGCGCAGGCGCCGTGCGGCGCCAAGGTGGGCGGCCGGCGCCGCCGCAACCGGCTGGCTAGATGTCGCAAGCGCCGGGCCGAAATGCGCAACGCACTCGAACGTGCTGCCCGCGTTGACTTCCGAACGCAGCAGGCGCAATGATCCTTCAAGCTTGCGCGCCAATTCGGCCGAAATCGCCAGACCCAGCCCGACGCCGGCTTGCGCCCCATGGATGCCGCGCGTCACGAAGGCATCGAAGATTTGCTTTTGCATCGCCTTCGGTATGCCGATGCCGGTGTCGCTAACTTCGAGCGTGCAGCGCAATTTCCCGTCACTCGCGGGTTCCACGGCAGCACGCAAAGCGACCGTGCCGAATTCCGTGAACTTGAACGCATTCGACAACAGGTTGACCAAAATGCGGCGCAGTGCCGTCAAGTCGCCGCGCACCATCACGCCTTCGCATCCTGCCACGTCGACGGAAAACGAGGCTGCTGAGCGCGGCACGAGATTGGCGGCGGAAAAAATCTCGCGCCCCAGATCGAAATCCTCGATACCACCGTTGTGGCGATTCTCCGCGCGATCGGGATCGAGCAGCAACATGTTTTCCACCAGCTTGCTCATGTGCGCGGCCAGCATGTCGAGCTGGGGCAGCAGGTCGGCCACGTCTTCACCCTTGCGCCGTTTCGCCGAATCGAGCAGCAGGCGCAACGCATTGACCGGCGTGCGCAATTCGTGGCTGATATTGGCCACCACCATGTAAGCCGCCAGCGCCAGCGGATTGAACAGATTGAAGCGCACGATGGCCACGGTGAAGATGCCGAGGCTGATGGCGATGAAGATCACGCCCGGCGGATAAAAAACCACGCCGTAGTTGCACAGATAATCGACCGCAGCGAACAAATAGATCACCACGGCGCCCATGCACAGCCTGAGCTTGATCTGCTGGCTCGCATTGCTGTGCCGTTGCTGCACATAGGTCACATACAAACCACGGCCGACCACGACGACGGTTTGCAGCACATGCAGCGGATGCAGCACGCCGGCGCGCGGGTAAGGCCCGAAAAAGTAATCGTAGTAACCCGAAACGAACCGGTCGCCGCCAAGATCGGCGATGGCCAGCAAGCCGGCAAAGGCGTAGGAAAGATAGACGTAGCGCCGCTCTCGTCCTGCCAGCGTAATCTCGGTCAGGAAATGATAAAGACTGGTCGGCAGGAACAGGATGACGAGGTAGCCGAAACGCACCAGGAACATGATGGTCTGCGGCTCCCTGACCTGGAACAGCACCGCCCACGTGCCCTGCCACAGGGCCGACACCATGCAGAGAAAGAAGAAGCTCGTCCCGACCCGCGTGAAACCCTGGGTGCAAGCCACCATGATGCCGTAGCCGAGAAAGATCGAGGCGACCAGGGCGGGCAGGAGCGAGTACATGAATAAAGGTTCCGTCGCCGCTAAGTGATAATTCAAGCGCTGATGCGCTGCAGGCCGAGCGTAAACACCACGCCATCGGGCAGGTTCTGCACGGCGATGGTACCGCCCATCTTCGCCATATACGTCTTGGCGACGAACAATCCCTGGCCGCGATTGCCTTCGGCGGCCGAATCGTGCTGGTCCGATACCCCGTATTCGAAAATTTTCCCCAGCATGTCTTCGTCGATATTCGGTCCTTGATTGGCAATCGTGATGGCCGCCCCGGTCTCGCTGGCGCGCAAGACGATGTCGATCGGCGTACCTTCGATGCGGTAACGCTCGGCATTGCGCAAGACGTGGGTCACCACGTCTTCCAGCGAATAGTCGTCGGCGCGCACAGTGACCGGGCCGCCTTCGTTGGCAAAGCGTACGTCGGCAATCCCGACCAGCGGCGCATTGTCGGCCACATTTCTCAGGAAGGCGTCGAGCTCGACCGAGGTCACCTGCAGCACCGTAGACTGGAACGCTTCGGAGGGCGACGCGCTGCCGTAGAGCACGCGGATCGCCTGCTGCATGCGGTTGATGTAGCGGCTGCTCGGCCCCTCCGCCGTACCATGCAGGGCCATCAGCGACTGCAGGGGCGACATGATTTCATGACCCACCGCATGCCACATTTCCTTCTCCTGTTCGGCGCGGATTTCCTCGCGCTCGACGTCTTCCTTCACGCGGCGCAGCAGATCGTGCAGGCAGGCGGCCAGGATGCCCAGCTCATCGCCGCCGCGCAGATCGGACAACTCGAACCGCTCCAGCCCGCCCGAACCCTTGACCACTTGCGACAGATTCGACGCGCGTTTGGTCAAGATCGCGATGCGCCGGATGATGCCAACCTCGATGATGAGCCAGGCGACGAACAGCGCCAGCAGCATGGCACCGACGAACCACGACACGCGCGCCGCCACCACGCTCAGGCTGCGGTCGACCCCGCGCACGTCGCCCGAGAGCGTCAGCTCATAGATGCCCGACGACGTGAGGATAGCTTGGCTGCTCTGGTTCAAGCCGCCGTCCTGGTCGAGCGGCAGCTTCTGGATCAGGCGCGCCAGGATGCGCGAACTGGTGTCGGGCAAGCCCTCCGCGCCGGCAAGCCGCAACAGATCGCCATTCTCGCCCTGCTTGCGTATGCGCAGCGTTTCTCCGGGCAGCAGTTGTGCCGCCAGGTCGCGTACTGCGAACGGCCTCGCCGCCGCTCCGCTGTCACTATCGAACAAGGCGCCGCCACCATTGACACCATCGCCCGGCGCCAGCACTTCGATACGCACCCGTATCTTGTCGAGATCGGCGGGCGGCCACACGGGGCGGCGCATCTGCATCAATTCCTTCTGGAATACCGGGATCGGCAGACGCATCGAATAAAAGGCGCTGCGCACGCAATCGGTATCGTCAAGATCGGACTTGAAGCAGTGCGGGTTTTGCCAGACCCAGCCGCGGAATTCCTTATCCGGACGCGCATCGAATTCGCCGTCGGCATCAAGGCCGAACCCGGTCAGGCGGCCATGCATGCCGCGCCCCTGGTGCGCAGCATCGCCGATCTGTTCGAACGGCGCGATCCAGCGATAGGTCTCGCCGCGCAGCGCGACGGTGACGCGCACACGATGGGCCTGGCTCAAGTCGTGGTCGCCATGCGGATGCGGCACCAGTTCGCCGCTATAGAAACTACCCGCCGCGTAGATGAACCCGCCGGCCCAGGGGCTGTTGCCGATGGCCACGCACAAGCTGCCGGCCTCGCCGTATTGCGCCAGGCAGCCCGACATCGTGATCGCCTGCAGCACCTTGCTCTGATCGTCGAAGTCGAGCGAGGGATAAGGCAGCAGTACCGGATGCAAGGGCGCCGCATCGTCACTGTCGTTCTTCAGATTGAGCAAGGCGAGCTGCCCGGTCGGATGGCGCAGCGTGGCGGCGATCTGCTCGCCGGATTTCTTCAGGCTGTAGCGATAATCGTTGTAGGAGAGCTGCTTTTCCTGCTGCAGCACATACAACGCGAGGCCGACGGTTGCCGTCGCCAACAGCAGGAACGCGCCGCGAAACAGGATGCGCAGGCGGAATTGCGCGAGGTTGGGCAGCTTCAGCTTCATATTCACGCAGGATGCATCACGAATTCTGCTCGGTCCAGCGGAAGCCGCGCATCGGGATGTTTTCGATGCTGGCGAAGTGTTCGTCGACTTCGCGGAACGCGTCGCGGATGGTGCTGACGTGCTTGCGGATATTGTCGCGGTTGCGTCCGCTCTTGACCACCTGGAACAACTGTTCGTAGGTCACGACCTGGCCGCGGTGTTCGTACAGCGCCATCAGGATGCGCTGCGCCGTCAGCGGCAGGTTGATGCGCTGGTTACGCCACATCGGCGTCTTTTGCCGCAGCGGATCGATCGACAAGTCACGTCCGTCGGACGATCCCTCCCGGCCGTTGCCCCTGTCCTTGGCCGCGCGCAGGATTTCGAGGAAGGTGTCGATGAAGTCGTTCTCTTCGAAGGTCGCCTTCTGCAGGTAATCCCAGGCGTCGAGCGCCTTCATGATGCTGCGGTAGATCGTGGCCGGCATGGCCGACACTACCAGCACCGGCGTCGGGCGGCTCTTGTTGATGGCGTTGATGATGGCCACGCCGGCATGGCGCTCGCGCCCGAGTTCGATGTCCAGCACGACGAGATCATAGTCCTCGCGCGCCAGCGCCGCCTCGGCATCGTCGCGCGTATGCCATTGATCGACGCGTATCCCCGGCTTGGCCGATTCAATCCAGCCGCGCAACTGATTGCTGGTGGGAATATCGTCTTCGATGACGGCGACTTTGCCTGCTGGCTTCAACATTGCTGACTCTCCGTGGCTTTTTCACAGTATTACCGTTTTTTCCTGAAAAGTCTCCCTCGCGGTGTGAAGGTTTCTTCACGCGCAGAACCATAAGCCGGCGGACCATGAAAGAAGCCGGGCGCACGCGGCATTGTTGCTTCCACCATGGGCGGCGCAAGATGACCTCATCGTCAACCACCAAGGAGGAAACATCATGTCGGACTTTCTGGATTCCCTGTTCCACGGCTTGCTCGGCCTGCTTGAACGAGTCATCGACGGCCTGGCCAGCCTCGTGCGCTCGCTGGCCCAATTCGTGCGCCGCGCCTGGCTGCCGCTGACCGGCGCCGCTGTCGTGCTGATCGGCGGCTACGAACTCTATACGCATCCGCCGTTCAAGACGCTCGAACCCAACGAAGTCGGCATCCGCACCAACACGCTGACCGGCAGCAGCACCGAAGTACGCGAAGGCTTGGCCGTGGTGGTGCCGGGCCTGCACGAACTGCGCCGCTACTCGCTGCTCGATCAGGTCTACCACCCGACGCAAAACACCAAGGCCGACGGCGAAGCGCCGTTCCAGTCGGTCGAAGGCTTGTCGATCGGGGTCGACATCACGGTGCGCTACGCGCTCGATCCGGGCAAGATCGACACGATCGCCAAGAAACTGCCGGTGCATCTGGACCGCGAAATCATCGAACCGGAAGTGCGCGGCGTGATTTACCAATCCTTCACCCGCTATTCGGTACGCGACATCTACTCGGCCAAGCGCAACGAGATTCAAAAGGAAATCGAAGACAACCTCAAACCGAAGCTGGCCGCCGACGGCGTGATTTTGAAGAGCGTGACCATGGGCCAGGTCGACCTGCCGCCCGAATACCGCCAGGGCATGGAAAAGCTGCTAACCGAGGAGCTCGAAACCGAGAAGATGAAATACACGCTCGAATTGAAGGACAAGCAGGTCAAGCAAACCGAGCTCGAAGCCGAAGCCGACAAGGTCAAGCGCGAAAAAGCCGCCGAAGCCGCCGGCGAAGAACAGATCATCGCCGCCAAGGCCCAGGAAGAAGCCATGAAGCACGTGCTGCCGTTCAAGCAAAAGCAGATCGAGCAACGCCAGTATGAAGCCGAAGCCGAGAAAGTGGCGCGCGTCAAAACCGCCGAAGGCAACGCCGAAGCGCGCCGCATCGAAGCCTCCGGCGAAGCCGATTCGCGCCGCAAGCTTGCCGACGCCGAATCCTACCGCCTGGAGTCGGTCGGCAAGATCGCCAGCGCCCAACTGGAACGCGACGGCGCATTGATCTCGAAAAACCCGCTACTGATCCAGAAGACCATGGCCGACAAATTGTCCGACAAGATTTCCGTCATCATCGCGCCGCCCCCCGCTGCCGGCGGCTTCATCGGACAGGCCTTGCTCGGCACCGGGCAAGCCGACAGCGCCAAGCCTGTCGAAAACAACGTCGCGGAGGCCCAACAATGAGCCTGATCGCCTTAGGCCTGGTCGCCATCGTCACCCAGGATAGCGCCGCCCTGCGCAGTGCACCGCGCGAATCGGCCCAGCAGCAAGCCGTGCTGTGGCAGGGCGATACGCTCGAAGTGCGCGGCGAACGCATGGGATACCTGCAAGTGTATGACCACCGGCGCGAGCGCGGCGGCTATATCGCAGCCGCCGCCGTGCGCGAACAATCGCTGGAACCCAAGGACGCGCCCAGCCTGATGGCCGTGGTGCGTTTCCTGCGCGATACGCCCGGCGAGGAATCGTTGGGCATCGCCTACACCGCCGCCTACATCAAGGCCGCGCCGGCCGAAGCCATCGATGCCGAAGCCTTCGATGCCTTGGGCACCATGGCCGACCGCCTGGCGCGCCGCGCCTCGGGCAAGCTGTCCAAGAACGACGACGCAATCGTCGCCGCCCATCTCGAAGTCGTCGCCAGTTACGGCGTCACGATCCAGAGCTACGAACACGAAGGCCGCATGCAACTGTGCTACAACGGCGAAGCCTTCCGCCGCGTGCTGGCGATGAATTCCAGCGAAGAGCAGCGCGAGCGCGCCGCACTGGCCTTGACGCGCGCCGAATGCGTGGACCCGAACCTGGTCCCGCTGGACCGCAATAACCTCGACCAATGGCGCGCCGAAACGCTCGACCGCGTCAAGCTGGCCGACCTGCCCGAATACGAAAAGAATCGCCTGCACATCCGCCGCGCTGCCGTCTGGTCCAGCATTGCTTTCGAAAAGGCGCGTTCGCATCAAAATGCGCAAGACGCGGCAAACCGCGCCATCGCCGAACTGGCCGCCGTCAACAAGGAAGAACTGGCCGAAGCAGACAATACCGATTACACCGAAGCGGCCGTGCGCGCTGCCGCTTCGCGCTGGGCAGCCGAGTCGCAACCTGCTCCGCACTCGGGTCTGGCCATCACAACCGCACCGGGCGAGTCCGGTCAAACCTGCGTCAGCCTGACCGACGCCAAGCACGACGCGAAAAAACCCCTCGCCCAGCGCTGCACCTACGGCGTGGTCTGGAACGCCTCGACTGCCATCAACCCACACCAAAGCGCCGTGACCCTGGCCGTGCAACCACTCGACACTTGGCGCGAACTATGGGTATTCCACCAAAACGAGCAAGGCTGGACCATCGACATCCTGCCGCCCGGCGACAACCCCGACCTGGGCTATCTTGAATTCGCCGGCTGGGTGCCGGGCACCAACAAGATGCTGGCCGCGCGCGAAGTGCGCGTCGACGGGCATTTCAAGCGTAGCTTCGAAATGATTGATTTGACGAGCATGGAAACCGAGAAGCGCGCCGCCGATCCGCGTTCGTTGAGTGTGTTCTATCGCTGGCAGGACCCGATGTGGAAAAAGGGGACGCTAAGTTTGCGTTAGGGCGTAATCACGTTTAGATACTGCTATTCCCGCCATGTGCCAAACAGACTGTAGGGTGGGTGCTACCCACCAGCACCGCAAAACATGCCCGACACATTGGTGGGTTGCACCCACCCTACGATCTGTGGCGACGCCTCTGCGTGTAGGTTGGTGCTGAGCGAGGCGAAGCCCAACGGCCCCGCGATTCCTTACCGCGCATGCACCCGAGCCGAAGCCGCCGCCGCTGCGGCAGCCGCCGTCGCGCTGACCGACACCACCGGCTTGCCCGGTTCGCCGCGCTGCGCCTTGAGCTTGATATTCAAGCGCAGCTCGTTCATCGAGTCCGCATTACGCAAAGCATCGTCGTAGCCGATCTCACCGGTTTCGTAAAGATCGAACAAATCCTGGTCGAAAGTGCGCATGCCGATTTCGCGCGACTTGCCCATGGCTTCCTTGATGCTTTGGAACTGGCCTTTCAGGATCATCTCGGCAATGGTCGGCGTGTTGATCAGGATCTCGCTTGCCACGCAGCGCCGCCCGTCTTCCGAGCGCACCAGCCGTTGCGAGATGATGGCCTTGAGGTTGGACGACAGGCTCATCAGCAATTGCGGGCGCCGTTCCTCGGGGAAGAAATTGACGATGCGGTCCAGCGTCTGGTTGGTGTTGTTGGCATGCAGCGTGGCCAGGCACAGGTGGCCGGTCTCGGAAAAGGCGATGGCGTGCTCCATCGCCTCGGTATCGCGCACCTCGCCGATCATGATCACGTCGGGCGCCTGGCGCATGGCATTCTTCAAGGCGTGCAGCATCGAGTGCGTATCGGCACCGACTTCGCGATGCGTGATCATGCACTTCTTGCTTTCATGGACGAATTCGAGCGGGTCTTCCACCGTGACGATATGGCCCGACACGGAGGAGTTACGATGGTCGAGCATCGCCGCCAGACTGGTCGACTTGCCCGAGCCCGAAGCGCCCACCATCAAGACCAGCCCGCGCTTGGCCATCACGATATCCTTGAGGATATCCGGCAGCTTGAACTTTTCCATGGTCGGCACTTCGCTGGCGATGGTGCGGATCACCATGCCGGTATGTTGCTGCTGCAGGAAGGCATTGACGCGGAAACGGCAAAAACCGGTCGCAATCGCGAAGTTGCATTCCTTGGCTTGCTCGAACTCCGCCTTCTGCGCCTCGCTCATCAGCGACGTGACGTAGGCGCGGCTCAAATCCGGCGTGAGCTTGCCCGAAGACAACGAGCGGATTTCGCCATGCACCTTCATGCTGGGCGGAAAACCGGCGGTGATGAACATGTCGGAGCCGCCGGCGTTGTGCACCGCTTCGAGCAGCTTGTGCATGTAGGCGCGCGCCTGGTCCGGCACGAGATGGTTCGACATGGCCTTCCCCTTGGGTGCAGGCGAGGTTTGCACCCTCGCGCTATTTTTGATTCCAGTTTGACAACACTGTTTTATCATCATAGCCGAATCCGCCCGCGAAAAACCAGCGGATTTCCACCTGTCCGAGGGATTAATTTGTAACCGCGCAGTGCCTCTTGCCGAGCGACAATCAATTGCCGCGTTTTTGCCGCCGGAACGCGCCGGGCGCCTGCTGAAAATGGCGTTTGAACACCCGATTGAAGGCCGCTTCCGATTGGTAGCCGACCATGACGCCGACTTCGCCGCTGGCCTTGCCCTGCGCCAGCAGCGCAGCGGCTTGCGCCATGCGGATATCGAGCAGCACCGCCGCCGGCGTCGCGTCGGCAACGCGCCCGAACAGCCGCGCAAAGGTGGCGCGCGACATGTGGCACAACGCGGCCAGCCTGGCGAGCGGCCAGTCGGCGCCCGGTTCGGCCAGCATCGCTTGCAGTGCCGTCTGCAGACGCCGCTCGGCCAATAGCGCGAACAGGCCGGGCCGTTCTTCGGCTTGTTCGAGCCAGGCGCGGACCACGAGCGCAAACAGCGCCGAAGACAGTTGCCCCAGTACCGCCGCCGCACCGGGCCGCAGGCAGGCAGCCTCGTTGCGCAACATGGCAACCAGGCTGCGCAGACCGGCGAAGTCCTCAAGCCCGGCAGTTCTGACATGGATCAGGTCGGGCATGGCGCGCAACAGGACGTGGCTGGCCGCATCGCCAAACTCGAACTGGCCGCACAAGACCTCGGCCACGGGGCCGGTCCCCAGGTTGGTGCTTTGCGCCACCACGTGCTGCTCGCGCGAGACGATCTGCGGCCTGGCCAAGTCAGCGTCTTCGGTGCGGATACGGTGTGCCGCCCCGTGCGGAAACACGATGATGTCCCCGGCTTGCAAGGCAAGGGGTTCGGTCCGACCGGGCGCGGCCTGCCCGACGTCAAGCCAGGCCTGGCCCTCGACGATCATGTGATAAGGCGCCACCCCATGTTCCGCCGCCGGGTGATCGATCACCCACGGCGCAGCAAAGTGACAGCGCACTTCAAGCGCGGCGCGCAGCGGGTACAAGGCCAACAGGCGGCTCAAGGCATCCATGAGATCGTTATTTGAGACGAATAAGCAAATTATAGACACTTTACGGCATTTATCTACTCAATACGTTTACCTATACTTTGGCCATGCCATGAGGCATTCCAACAAACCACGTAAAGGAAGACATCATGTCCCGTCTCTTCACACAACCCGTCAACGAAGCCGGCAGCGGCGCCGCCACCCTGTTTGCCATGATCAAGCAAGCCGCAGGCAAAGTGCCCAACGCCTACCTGACCATGGGCAGCAACAGCCCGGTCGCGCTGGAGTCGGCGTTGAACCTCGATGCTGCGCTCAGAAGGAGCAGCCTGAAGGCCAAGGAAATTGAAATCGTCAAATTGGCGGTCAGCGAAGCCGCCGGCTGCGATTATTGCCTGGCCGCGCACACCATGATGGGCAAGCGCGCCGGCTTGAGCCGCGAAGCGATCCTGGCGGTGCGCCATGGCGAAGCGAGCGACGATGCGAAGAACGATGCGCTGGCTGCTTTCGTGCGCGCACTGACAACAACCAGCGGCACGCTACCCGAAGCGAACTTGGCCGCAATCCGCGCGGCGGGTTACAACGATGCGCAGATTACGGATATTGCGCTGGCGATGGCGGCAATCAATTTGACCAATCTGTTCAATCGGATTAACGATACGACGCTGGATTTTCCGGCTGCAGATTGAGTGACACGCTGGCTGAACGCCCCTCGCCCGCAAGGCGGGAGAGGGGGTTTTTTACCCGGCTTACTTGATCAGGTTTTTATCAATAATGTTCTTAGCCATAACCTCAGCCTCAGCCACCGGCTGCCCTAACGCCTCAGTCGAATAAACCGCGGCCGCCGACGCCGGCGCGCCAAGCACCGCACCGTCACGATCGTGCGTATCAACCGTCACTTCCGTCGACAGCCCGATCCGCAAGGGATGCTCGGCCAATTCCTTCGGATCAAGCGTGATGCGCACCGGCACGCGCTGCACGATCTTGATCCAGTTGCCGGTGGCATTCTGCGCCGGCAGCAAGGAGAACGCACTGCCGGTACCGGCAGCGAGGCCGACCAGCTTGCCGTGATACTCGACCTTGCCGCCATAGATGTCGGCCTCGATCTTCACCGGCTGGCCGATACGCAGGTTGCGCAATTCCGATTCCTTGAAGTTGGCATCGATCCACAATTGGTCGAGCGGCACGATGGACAATAAAGCAGTGCCCGGCACGATGTGGGCGCCGACCTGCACGCTGCGCTTGGCCACATAGCCCGATGCCGGCGCAAGAATGGCATTGCGCCGCGCCGCCACCCAGGCAACCAGGAAGTCGGCCTTGGCCGACTGCACGCTGGGATTGTTGACGATGTCGACGCCGGCCACGCCGGAACGCGCCGCCTCAAGCTGCGACTGCGCCACCGCAAGCGCTGCCTTGGCCTCGGCCACGGTCTGGCGTGCATGCGTGACTTCTTCGGCCGAGACGGTATGGTCGGCCGCCAGCGGCGCGCGGCGCGCCAGGTCGTCTTCGGCTTGCTGCAGCACCAGCTTGCGCTGTTCGATCGCCGCTTCGTATTGCGCCACGTCGGCATAGCGCTGGCGCAACTGCCGCACCGTGGCGCCCAACTTGGATTCGGCCTGGCGCAGGTTCAATTCGGCATCGAGCGAATCGAGCTTGATCACCTCCACGCCGGCCTTGACCATCTGCGTCTCATCGGCGCGAATCTCTTGCACGTTGCCCGACACTTGCGAAGTCAGCGTGATCATGTTGCCGCCGACATAGGCATTGTCGGTGGTTTCGCGCTGCGTCAGCACGGTGGTGTAATAGATGCCATAGGCGATGCCGGCGACGATGAATAGCGCCGTCATGCCCAACAGCACGTTGCGGCGCTTGTTGGCATCGGGGGTGGCGTTGCTCTGGTTTTCCGTGGTCATGGTGTGTCCTGGCTTATTGCTGTGACTGAATGCTGTGAATTATTGTTTCGATACGGCACCGGCGTCGTCCTGCGGCGCCGTATAACCGCCGCCCAAGGCTTTCACCAGGGCGATTTCGTTTTGAATCTGTTGCCCCTGCAATTGCAGTTCGGCATCGCGCTGGCGTTTCACCGCCAGTTGCGCCGACAGCAGGGCTGCCTGGTCGACCAGGCCTTGCCGGTAGCGTGCTTCGGTGCTCCTCTGCAGGGCCGCGCTCGCGGCGCTGGTGGCGCCTTGTTCTTCGATGAGCTTTTGCGCCCCGACGATCGCCACACCCTGCTGCGCCACTTCGCGCACCGCATTGACCACGGCCTGGTTGTAATCGGCGATGGCCTCGTTGCGCTGGCTGCGCGAACCGGCCAGCTTGGCCTGCAGGCGGCCATTGTCGAACAGCGGCAGATAAAAGCTCGCGCCGATATCAAGCGTGCGGCTCGGGTATTTCAGCAAGTCTCCGAACTGGATCACGTCGCTGCCGACGAAGCCGGAGAGGTTGATGTCGGGATAGAACGCGGCCTTGGCCGAATCGATGCGGCTAAGCGACGCCTCGACGCGCCAGCGCGCCGCCTGCAGATCGGGCCGGCGCGCCAGCAGGTCGCCGCCCAGCCTGGACGGCAGCGCCGGTTCCGGCTGCGGCAGCGGATGGGGGGCGAGATCGGCCAAGTCCTGCGCGTTGCCGCCGACCAGCGCGCGCAGCGCCTCGCGTTCATGCGCGATGTGCGTTTCCAGCCGCGTCACCTGCTGCCGCGTCGCGCCCAGGTCGATCTCGGCCTGGCGCTCGGCCGACGATGCCGCCACGCCATGCGCGATGCGCTTGGCCTTATCCATCACCAGTTGCTGCTGCAAATCGAGCGCGTCCTTGAGATTGGCCAGCCGCGCCCAGTCGGCCTCGAGGCTGTAATACGTCTGCGCCACGGCAGTCACCAGGTTTTCTTCGGCTTCGGCGTTTTCCGCCAGCCGCGCGTTGACTTCGCCCAGGGCCGCGCCGATGGCCGCCTTGTGCTTGCCCCACCAGTCGACGTCATAGCTCGCCGCCAATTGCGGCGTGGTTTCGGTGTAATACGCACCGCCGATGGGCGGCGGGAAGAAGCCGTTGGCCGAATAGCGCTGGCGGCTGATCATGGCGTCGGCATCGAGCTTGGCGCCCTGGTCGGCCACGTTGAATTGCAGCGCGGCGCGCGCAGTGGCAAAACGCGCAGTCGCGCTCTGCATGCTTGGGCCTTCTTTCAACGCCTGCTGGATCAATGCATTGAGTTGCGTGTCGCCGTAACGCGTCCACCACAAGGCCGGCGGCCAGCCTTCGCGCGTCAGCCTGATGCCTTGCGCCAGTTGCGCGCTGGCCACGTCGCGCTGGGGCAGCACGTCGTTGTCTGCGGGGATGCTGGCGCAGGCGCCCAAGGCCAGCAGCAGGGCGCACGACAGGATCTTGGGAAGCATCGGGGAAGGTCGGGAAATATTCATTGCATGGACTCTCTGGTTACTCCATCGCCGCATGATCGATCGCCGGTGCGGCATTGGTTGCCTTGGCCGGCCGGATCAACAGCAGGAGCGGGATGACTGCCAAGGTCAGGAGCAGCATCAGGCGGAAATCGTCGAGGTAGCCGATCATCGTCGCCTGGCGCGTGATCTCGCCATTCAAACTTGCCGCGCCGAGGTTGTTGCCCAGACCATACGCAGCCGACACGGCCGGATCGAGAAAACCCTGGTTGGCGATATTGATCTTCTCGGTCAGCGACGCGTGCGCCGTGGCGCTGTTGCGCACCAACAGCGTCTGCACCAGCGAGATGCCGATACTGCTGCCGATGTTGCGGATCAGGCTGTACATGGCCGTGCCTTGCGCGCGCATCTCGGGCGAGAGCGTGGCAAAGGTGGCCGCCGACAGCGGCACGAACACCAATCCCAGGCCCAGCCCCTGGATCACGCCGGGCCAGACGATGTTCGACTCCTGCAGGGCCAGCGTATAGCCGGCCATCTGCCACAGCGAAAACGCCGTGACGGCGAAACCGACCCCGAGCAGCAGGCGCAGATCGATCTTGCCCACCAGGCGGCCGACCAGCATCATCGCGAACATCGTGCCCAGCCCCGAAGGCGCCGTCACGAGCCCGGTATCCTTGGCCGAATAACCCATCAGGTTTTGCAGCATGGTCGGCATCAGCGCGCGCGTGGCGAACAGCACCAGGCCGACGATGAAAATGAACAGGAGGCCGGTCACGTAATTCGAATTCTTCAACAAGTGATAGTCGACGAAAGACTTGTTGGCCGGCGTCAGCATGGTGTGCACCACGAAATAGGAAAAACTCGTCACCAGCACGATCAATTCGATCCAGGTCTCGAGCGACGTGAACCAGTCGTTCTGCTCGCCACGGTCGAGCAGCATCTGCAAGGCGCCGATGGCCAGGGAGAGCGTGGCAAAGCCGAACATGTCGAAACCCATGCGCCGCGCCGCCGGCGTCGGCTTGATGAAGCGCCAGATGCCGTAGAACGCCATCGCGCCGACCGGCACGTTGATGAAGAACACCCAGCGCCAGTTGTAGGCGTCGGTCAGATAACCGCCCAGCGTCGGGCCGAGGATGGGCCCGACCATCACGCCCATGCCCCACACCGCCATCGCCGAGCCGTGCTTCTCGCGCGGGTTGATATCGAGCAGCACCGCCTGCGACAAGGGCACGAGCGCCGCGCCGAACACGCCTTGCAGCAGCCGCGCAATCACGATCTGCACCAGCGACCCGGCGATACCGCATAACACCGACGCCACCGTGAAGCCGAACACCGAGGCCAGGAACACGTTTTTCTGGCCGAAGCGGTCGCACAGCCAGCCGGTCAAAGGCGTCGTGATCGCGGCGGCCACGATAAACGAGGTCAAGACCCAGGTAATCTGGTCTTGCGAAGCCGACAGGCTGCCTTGCATGTGGGGCAGGGCCACATTGGCAATCGTGCCGTCCAAGGCTTGCATGATGGTCGCCAGCATGATTGAAATCGTGATCATGCCGCGGTTCAACGGTTCACCGGGGGAAGTGCTGGTGCTCATGGGAAATTTCCATCCTGATTTGGCCTGCTTCACCCGGCTTTCTCGGGTGCGCCAACCAAATATCAGTACTCATATCATTAGACATCTAACTAAAATTGTATTATGATTCCGCTCGCATGACAAGTGATGTTTGGCAATTTTTAGGTGGTGTAGCCAGGCAAGCGGTGTGCGCCATCGTTTTTCCGGCGCACGTAAAACCCTGGACGGCCGCAAGGTTGAGACGGGTTTTCCGCGCCCTGAGCGAATTTTCGGATTCTGCTACACTGAATGAGTAATTAGGACACTAATTATCAGAGGGCTTCGGTTTTGACTACCTTGGAAGAACGCTTCTCCGGCGCGTTGCACAACACCTCGCGCGCCTGGAAGGCCGCCATCGACCGGCGCTTGAAATATCTCGGCGTGAGCCAGGCAAGCTGGACCACGATCGCCACCATCGCCAAGACCGACGCGCCGATGTCGCAAATCGAATTGGCGAACAAGCTCGGCATCGAGGCGGCGACCATGGTCACGATGATCGACCGCCTGTCCAAAGCCGGGCTGATCCTGCGCGAAGCGTCGCCGGTCGACCGACGCGTCAAGCTGATCGTCCTGACCGAAGAGGGCAAGGCGCTGTACGCCAAGGTCAAGCACGAGGCGGATGTCTTCCGCACCGAGCTTTTGTCCGACATCGACGCGAAGAAACTGCTCGTCGCAACCGAGTTGCTCGAGCATTTGCAGCGGGTGACCGAGGCCTCCTGATACGTTGGGTTGCCGTACTTTCCGGTTTTGATGAATGCACTGGCTCCGTTGGGGCCAGTTCTTGCATCAACGGTTTTGTTTTATCGATATGCAGTCAGCTTCTTTGTAAATGCCTTGTAAATTGTAGTGAGCCGAGGCAAAACCTGTTTGCGAAAATTCGGATACCATTTGCGCTCGTTTGAAATCGCCGGAGCAATTTGCGACGCGAGCAAACTCCGAAAAAGCCGGGGCAACACGGCAAAAATTTTTGAGACGCCAACGCTCAGTGCGGAAAACTAAAAAGCCATGTGGATTGTAGAAATAGCCTTAAAACGCCCATACACATTCATTGTGATGGCGTTGTTGATCCTCCTGTCGACCCCGCTTGTCTTGTCCAAGATGGCAACCGACATCTTCCCGGAAATTAACATCCCGGTCGTCAGCATCATCTGGAACTACACCGGTTTCTCGGCGCAGGATATGGGGCAGCGCATCACCGCCCCCACCGAACGCACCCTGACCACCACGGTGAACGACATCGAACACATCGAGTCGCAATCGCTGGCGGGTATTTCGGTGATCAAGATCTTCTTCCAGCCGACGGCCAACATCCAGACCGCACTGGCGCAGACGGTGGCGATCTCGCAAACCATCTTGCGTACCCTGCCGGTGGGCAGTACGCCGCCATTGATCATCAAGTATTCGGCGTCCTCGATCCCGGTCATCCAGTTGGGCCTCTCGAGCCCGACCATGACCGAGCAGGCGTTGTCGGACACGGCCCTGAACTTCCTGCGCCCGCAACTGATCACGGTCCCGGGCGCCGCGATTCCCTACCCCTACGGCGGCAAATCGCGCCTGGTCTCGGTCGACCTTGACAACCAGGCCATGCTGGCCAAGGGCTTGACGCCTTCCGACATCGTCAGCGCCGTCAATGCGCAAAACCTGGCGCTGCCTGGCGGTACCGCCAAGTTGGGCGAAATCGAATACAACGTCGCAATGAACGGCTCGCCCGAAACCATCGCCGGCCTGAACGATCTGCCGGTGCTGTCCAAGAACGGCGCCACCACCTATCTCTCCGAAGTGGCGCGCGTGCGCGACGGCTTCTCGCCGCAAACCAACATCGTGCGCCAGGACGGGCGACGCGGCGCGCTGATCTCTGTGCTGAAGAACGGCGGCTCGTCCACGCTCGACATCGTCAACAACCTGCGCGCCCTGCTGCCGCAGGCCGCAACCACCCTGCCCAAGGATTTGCAGATCGAACCGCTGTTCGACCAGTCGGTGTTCGTCAAGGCCGCCATCTCGGGCGTGGTGCGCGAGGCCTTGATCGCCGCACTGCTGACCGCTGCCATGATCCTGGTGTTCCTCGGCAACTGGCGCTCCACCTGCATCATCGCGGTTTCGATCCCATTGTCGATCCTGACCTCGATCATCATCCTCTACGCGCTTGGCGAAACGATCAACATCATGACCCTGGGCGGCCTCGCGCTGGCGGTCGGCATCCTGGTCGACGATGCGACGGTGACGATCGAAAACATCGAACGCCACATGCATGAAGAAGGCTCCGACCTGCACAAGGCGATCTTGGACGGTGCCGGCGAAATCGCCGTGCCGGCGCTGGTATCGACGCTGTGTATCTGTATCGTGTTCGTGCCGATGTTCTTCCTGGCCGGCGTGGCGCGCTTCCTGTTCGTGCCGCTGGCCGAATCGGTGGTGTTCGCGATGCTGGCGTCCTACGTGCTCTCGCGTACCCTGGTGCCGACCATGGTCATGCTGATGATGGACCATGCGCACAATGACCCGAACGCCAAGCCCAGCCTGTTGCAACGCATGTACAAGCGCTTCGACGCGGCGTTCGAGAAGTTCCGCGGCGGCTACGTCCTGATCCTCTCGACGCTCTTGACCCATCGCAAGATGTTCGGCTCGGTCTTCCTGGGATTTTGCGTACTGTCGCTGGGCCTCGTGTTCGCCCTGGGGCGCGACTTCTTCCCCTCGGTCGACGGCGGCCAGATCCGTCTGCACATGCGCACACCGACGGCCACCCGTATCGAAGAAACGGCACGCGTGGCCGACGAGGTGGACAAGGTGGTGCGCGAAGTCATTCCCAAGGACGAGCTAGGCACCGTCCTCGACAATCTCGGCTTGCCGTACTCGGGTATCAATCTGTCCTACTCCAATGCCGGCACCATCGGCACCATGGACGGCGAGATCCTGGTCTCGCTCAAGGAAGGCCACAAGCCGACGTCGGTCTACATCAAAAAGCTGCGCGCCGAATTGCCCAAGCGCTTCCCCGGCGTGGAATTCTTCTTCCAGCCGGCCGACATGGTCACGCAGATCCTGAACTTCGGCCAGCCGGCGGCACTCGACATCCAGGTTGCGGGCAACGACTTCGCGGCCAACTACGACGCCGCCTCGAAGCTGATGAAGGAAGTCAAGAAGATTCCCGGTACGGTCGATGTGCACATCCACCAGCGCATTGACGAACCGACCATCGCGCTCAACATGGACCGCACACAAATGAAGCAACTCGGCCTGAACCCGGTCGACGTCGCGTCCGACGTACTGGTGTCGCTCTCGGGCAGCTTCCAGACCGCACCCGCGTTCTGGCTCAATCCGAAGAACGGCATCGTCTACAACATCGCCGTGCAGACGCCGCAATACAAAGTCGACGACCTCGACTCCTTGCTGCGCACGCCGGTCAATCCGCCCGGCGCGCAATCGTCCACCTCGGGCGCCGCGAATTCGAGCCAGGTATTGAGCAACCTCGTCTCGGTCAAGCAGACCCAGACGCAGGCACTGGTATCGCACTACAACATCACGCCCGTGATCGACCTCTACGTCAGCGTGGAAGACCGCGACCTGGGCGGCGTAGCGAACGAAATCAACGACATCGTGGCCAAGGCGCGCGGCGATCTGCCGCGCGGTTCGCGCATCGAAATTCGCGGCCAGGTCGATACCATGCACTCTTCCTTCATCGGCCTGGGCGTCGGCCTGGCGATGGCGATCGTGCTGGTGTACCTCTTGATCGTGGTGAATTTCCAATCCTGGGTCGATCCGTTCATCATCATCACCGCGCTGCCTGCCGCCCTGGCCGGTATCGCCTGGATGCTGTTCCTGACCGGCACCACGCTGTCCGTCCCGGCCCTGACCGGCGCCATCATGACCATGGGGGTGGCAACGGCCAACAGTATTCTGATGGTCTCGTTCGCGCGCCAGCGCCTGCAGGCCGGCTCACCGCCGCTGTCGGCGGCGCTCGAAGCCGGGTCCACCCGTATCCGCCCGGTCTTGATGACGGCGCTGGCCATGATCATCGGGATGATCCCGATGGCGTTGGGCCTCGGCGAAGGCGCGGAACAAAATGCGCCGCTCGGCCGCGCCGTCATCGGCGGCCTGTTGTTCGCCACCGTTTCCACCCTATTCTTCGTGCCCATCGTATTCGCTGCAGTGCACCGCTATCTGGAGCACCGTAAGGAACGCAAAGAGGGCCACCATCCGAATCCACCATCTTCGCCAGCAGTAGAAGGGAGTAACTGACATGACTAAAGAACGCCATTCCAACATCGGTGCGCATAGCGACGACGGCCACGTGGTCCATCATCCGCACCGTGGGCCCATCCTGAAGCGTGCACGCCTGATCAGCGTCTCGATCCTCGCGTTGCTCCTGGTGGGCGCCGTGATCGAAGTCGGCGTACGCATCGCCCACGCCCATGCGCTGGAAAAATCCAACGCCGACGAAGGCAAGGTCTACGTCCTGACCACGACGCCCAAGAGCTCCGCCTCCGGCACGGCGCTGACCCTGCCGGGCACGCTGCAGGGCATGATCGAATCGCCGATCTACGCCCGCTCCACCGGCTACGTGCTGCGCTGGAACACGGACATCGGCGCCAAGGTCAACAAGGGCGACGTGCTGGCTGTGATCGACACGCCCGAAGTCGATCAGCAACTGGCGCAAGCCGTCGCGGCGCGTGACCAGTCGATCTCGAGCCTGGACCTGGCCAAGACCTCGGCTGAGCGCTGGGAAGCGCTGCGCAAGAAAGACGCCGTGACGCAACAGGAATTGAACGAGCGCACCAGCGCCTTTACACAGGCACAGGCCAGCCTGGCGGCGGCCGAAGCCAACGTCAAGCGCCTCAAGGAACTGGAGCAGTTCAAGAACGTGTTGGCGCCGTTCACGGGCGTGGTCACGCACCGCAACGTCGAAGTCGGCGATCTGGTCGATACCAGCAACGGGGGTACCTCGGGCCGCGCGCTGTTCACCTTGTCCCAGATCGATCCGCTGCGCGTCTACGTCTACGTGCCGCAATCGTTCTCGCAACGCATCAAGGTCGGCGACAAGGTCAAGGTCCAGCAGTCCGAACTTCCCGGCCAGAACTTTGAAGGCTCGGTGGTACGCACCGCCGGCGCCATCGATGCCGCCACGCGCACGCTGCAGATGGAAGTCGATCTGCCCAACCACGACGGCAAGCTCCTGGCCGGTTCCTACGTCCAGGTCGCGCTGCCGGTCAATGGCGCGTCCGCAGCCCTGATCGTGCCGTCCAACGTGATCCTGTACCGCCCCGACGGCACCAAGGTCGCCACGCTGGACAACACCGGTCACGTCAAACTGAAACTGGTCAACATCGGCCATGACCTGGGCAATACGCTGGAAATCCTCAACGGCCTGCAAACCAACGACATCATCGTACTGAACCCACCCGATTCGCTGGCCGAAAACGACGCGGTGACGGTCATGCAGCCGCCACCGGCAACCGCCAGCGCAGAGCCGGCAAAGGGCGGCGAGCAGCCGAAGAAGGCCACGCCATGAAACTGACCCGCCGTGCCGTATCGATCGGCGCCGCAACGCTGTTGGCCGGCTGCGCCGTCGGCCCCGACTACAAGAAGCCGGATGTCGAGAATATGCCCACCGCGTGGGCCGGCGACATCCCCTTCAACACCGCCCGTCCCGACGATGCCGCGTTGAGGGGCAACTGGTGGGAACAGTTCAATGACGCCAAGTTGAACGAACTGGAACAGCAAGCCAATGCGCAAAACCAAAGCCTGAAACAGGCGGCAACGCGCCTGGAACAGGCGCATCAGACCGTGACGATCGCCCGGGCCGGCCTGTTCCCGCAGGTGTCACTGGCAGCCGGCGCGGCGCGCGAAGAAGTGCCGCCCAAGCCGCTGGTGCCGCAAACCAGCTTCGGCGCCGGCTTCGACGTCAACTATGAAGCCGATTTGTTCGGCCGCGTACGCCGCACCGTGGAAAGCGCGCGTGCCGGCGACCAGCAAGCCGGGGCGGACTTCGAGAATACGAGACTGTTGCTCACCTCCGAACTGGCGGCCGATTACTTCAACCTGCGCGAGCTCGATACCGAAATCGACGTGGTGCGCCAAGGCATCGTGCTGGAAGGCAAGGCTCTCGATTTCGTTACCTCACGTCACGATCTGGGCCTCGCCTCCGGTCTCGACCTGGCACAGCAGCAAGCCTTGCTCGACTCGACCAAGACCCAGCTCGAATTGCTGCAGAACCAGCGCGCGCAAGACGAACACGCCCTGGCCGTGATGACGGGCACGCCCGCGCCGCTTTTCCACATCGAGGCAGCCCAGGTCAATCTCGCGCCGCCGGCCGTGCCGGTCGGCGTGCCGTCCGAGGTATTGCAGCGCCGTCCCGACGTGGCGGCGGCCGAACGGGCGATGGCGCAAGCCAACGCCAATATCGGCGTGGCCAAGGCGGCGTATTTCCCCAGCATCTCGATCGGGCCGACTCCGCTGGAAGACAGCGTGGGCTACAGCAACAACAAGATCAGCAGCTTGTTTTCCGCGCCCAATCTGGTCTGGTCGCTCGGCGCTTCGCTGACGCAGACGATATTCGATGCCGGCCGCACCACGGCCAACGTCAAAATCGCCGAGCAATCCTACCAGGGTTCGGTGGCGGCCTACCGCCAAAACGTGCTGGTGGCCATGCAGGAGGTGGAAGACGGCATCACCGGGGCGGCCTTGCTGCAGCGCGCCTCGAACCAGGCCGAAGCCGCCGTCCATAGCTCGCAAAAGGCGTTCGATCTGGCCAACGACCGTTATACCGGCGGCCTCGACACCTATCTCGACGTGATCACGGCGCAGCAAACGCTGTTGACCAACCAACGCCAGGCGATCCAGATTCGCGGCCAGCAGATGCTGACTTCGGTCTATCTGATCAAGGCCTTGGGCGGCGGCTGGCAGGCGCAAGAGCAGGCCAAAGTGGCGCAAAAGTAGGAAACCGCCGCTCGGGGCTTGCCGCAAGGTCGTGGAAACGGCGTGCCGGCAAGCCTCGCGTTTGTAACGGCGAGTAACACTCGCCACCTTCGGCACAAACCGCAGTAAGATCATTTCCACTGCTTCACAAGCGGAGGAATCATGGGCACCAAACGCTCCCGGCACCAACGCATCCTTCCAGCCATCCTGGCCGCGTGCATCGCAGCAGCCTCGGCGGCGCATGCCGAAGACGCCGTGATCTACAAGTGGGTGGACAAAAACGGTGTCGTTACCTATTCCCAAAACAAGCCGGCCGCCGGCGAAGGGCAAAACGTCTCGGCCATTTCGGTCCCGACCTTGCCGCCGGAGCAGCAACGTGCCGCCAACCGTGCGCTGCTGCAGATGGAAAAAAGCGCCGACGCCGACTACCAGGCCCACAAGGACCGCCAGCGCGTGGCCGATGCGCGCGTGGAAGCCGCCTTGAAGCGCCTGCAGCAGGCCGAGCAACGCCTGACCAGCGGCTCGCAGATACAGGGCGGCGACCGGGTCGGCATGGTCAACGGCTATTCACGCCTGCGCGGCAGCTATTTCGACCGCGTGAACCAGCTCGAAACCGAGGTAGCCCGCGCACGCAAGGAACTCGATGCGGCCTATGCCGCGCGCGATCAAATTCAATAAGGCAGGTTTCAGCCATGCCGGCGCGGGAGAAATCGGCTAAGCTTTAGCCTGTTTCCATTTCGCCCATTCCCGCACGTATGCAGCCTTCGCCGCAGTCCGGGCCGTCCCAGCCCGGTTCGCCGCCATCCGGGTCGAACTTCATGCACTATGCGCTCGATCCGCGCACCTTCCTGTTCAGCCATTATTTCTATACCGGCCTGCGCACCGCCATCGGCATCATCGGCCTGACCAGCCTCGTCATGTGGCAAGCCGACCTGGCTTCCGCCATGACAGTCTGCATCGGCGCCATGTGCACCAGCTTCATGGATTTGATCAGCCCGCTGCGCCACAAATTCCACGAAATGCTGGCCAGCGTACTATTGTGCTCTGCCGTCGCCTTGATCATCACCCTGGCCGCGCCGGTTCATTGGCTATTGGGCGTCATGGTGGTGGTGGTCAGTTTCCTTGCCAGCATGATGCTGGTGTACGGCAAGCGCACCATGCCGCTGCAATTCTCGGCGCTGTTCATCATGACCTTGTCGATGGAAAACGACTTGAGCCTGCGCGAAGCGCTGACGCACAGCGCCCTGTTCTTCGCCGGCGCGGCAACGTACATGCTCTACGCCATGGCCGCCGCCTGGCTCTTGCGCAACCGCGTCAAGCAGCAGGTGTTGGCAGAAACCCTGTTCGAGCTGGCGCGCTATATTGAAATCAAATCCGAGTTCTATGACATGAACACGGACCTGAACGACCAGTTCAACACCCTGGTGCGCCAGCAAAGCATCCTGGCCGACAAGCAGCAGGTCTCGCGCGACATGATCCTGCGCGGCGACGCCAGCACGCGCGACGCCATCCTGGTCCAGATCCACTTCGGCATGCTCGATCTGTACGAATTGGTCCTCGCCACCCACACCGACTACGCGCTGTTGCGGCGCCACTTGGCCGACGCCGACGTGCTGACCTGGCTGCACCGCTTCGCACACAAGGCTGCGCTCGACACCCAGTCGATCGCCTACGCCGTCACGCGCGGGCGGCCCTCGGTGGCCGCCATCGACTATGCGCCCGAACGCGCTGCCATCGAAGCCGAAATCGCGCAGCTTGAAACCGTGGCGGGCAAGGAAGAGGCCGTATCGGTGGTGCGCGCCGCCTACAACAAAATGGTGGCCGTGACCGACACCATCGCACAATTGCACAGCGCCACCCACACACCGATCGCGCCGGTTCTGCCCGGCGCGGCGTTATCCGGCGCGGATTTCACGCCTTTCCTGACCAAGCAGAAATACGAATTCGGCCTGCTCAAGGCCAACCTCAACTGGCAATCGCCGACCTACCGCTTCGCGCTGCGCATCGCCATGGCGATCTCGTTCGGCCTCCTGGTCTCCGAACATCTGCCCTATTCCTCGCACGGCTACTGGATCATCCTGACCATTGCCATCGTCCTCAAGCCCACCTTCAGCATGACCAAGCAGCGCCGCAGCGACCGCCTGATCGGCACCACCCTGGGCTGCATGCTGACCGCCGTGATCGTGCATTACGTCCATGCACCGGCGGCGCTATTGGCCTTCCTGTTCGTCGCAACCGTCGCCACCTCGGCCTTCGTCTACGTCAAATACCGCTACACCGCGATTTTCGCCAGCATGCAGATCCTGCTGGAGATCACGCTCTTGACGCACAGCACCGGCCACGCCATCGGCGAACGGCTGATCGACACCTTCATCGGCGTGGCGATCGCCACCTTCTTCAGCTTCGTGCTGCCAAGCTGGGAATACCGCGCCTTGCCGCAACTGATACAAAACGTGCTGGGCGCCAACCAGCGCTACATCGAAGCAAGCTGCGAACTCATGATCGGCAAGGTCAAGGACGACTTCTTCTACCGCCTGTGCCGCAAAGGCCTGTTCGACAGCCTCGCCGGCCTGAACTCGGCCCTGATGCGCATGTTGGATGAGCCGCTCAGCAAGCACCGCGCGGTGCAGGACATCCACCTCTTCACCGTGCAGAACTACCTGATCGTGGCCCATGTCGCGGCATTGCGCATCCTGCTGCGGCGCCATGCGCTCAACATGCCCGCGCCCCAGGTCGACGCGCAAATCCAGCATGCCTGCTCGGGCGTATGGATTTCGCTGGGCGAACTGCAAAAACGCCTGACCGAATTGCTGCCGCAAACCACGGCGCAAGCAAGCGCCGACAGTACCATCGTCACGCCGCTGGACGCCGGCACGCCCACCGCCGCATGGTCCGGCTGGCTGCTGCTGCAGCGCCGGCTCGGCCTGCTGCGCGCCGATGCCGACGTCATCACGCGGCGCGGGCTGTTGATTGGGCAGGCGTTGAGCCAACCCGAGTAAGCCCGTGGCCGCGGCCGTCCACAGTTCGGCCTCGTCTTACTTCCATCTCATCCCGGAGCCATGAAATTGGAAGCATCTAAAGTTCGCAATACCTTGCTCGCAATCCTGGCGGCAATGAGTCCGGCGTTGGCGTTGGCCTGTGCCGGCACCGATACGCCCACTGAAGAAAACCGTGCAATCGATGCGATAGTCAATCAGGCCGGCGAGGCATTCGTCAGCAATCCTCACCACGTCGGTCTCTCGATCGGCATCGTCCAGGACGGTATCGAACACACCTACGGTTTCGGCACAACCGATCGCGCCACACTTCACGTACCGGACGAGCGCACCCTCTATGAAATCGGTTCCGCCACCAAGAGCTACACCGGCATCCTGCTGGCGCAAGCCGTGCTCGACGGGAAGATCAAGCTCGCCGATCCGGTGCAGAAGTATCTGGCTTCGCCGTATCCCAATCTCGGCTTCGCGGGCCGGCCCGTCACCATCCTCGATCTGGCCAATCATACGGCGGGTTTGCCCAAGCACATCCGGCCATTTCGCGACGGCATGTCGGTCCAGCAGATGCTGGACTCCTACGGCGACTATAGCGAAGCGCAATTCCTCGAAGACTTGAAGAAGATAGCCATCACCGAACGGCCAGGCACGCATTTCCGTTACTCCAACATCGATTCACAACTGATCGGCATCATCCTGGAGCAGCAGTATGGCAAGTCGTACGAGGAATTGGTCAGGCAATTCATCACGGCGCCAAACGGCATGCGCGACACGTCCGTTGCCGTCGATCGGGCCTTGCGCGATCGTATCGCGCAAGGCTACGACGGACTAGGCAATCCCATGCCGGAGCTGCGCTTCTGGAAGGCGATTCCGGCGGCGGGTTCCCTGAAGTCAACCGTGCATGACCAGCTAAGCTATCTGCAATGGAATCTCGATGCGGGCAATCCCGCCGTCGCGCTGTCACATCAAGTGACGTTTGCCCATACCGACGAACGCGATGACGACATCGCACTGTATTGGTTCGTCAAGCAGTTTGCCGACGGCACGCTCGTGATCCGCCATACCGGCGGCAGCTTCGGCACGACCAGCTACCTTGCCTTCTATCCCAAGGCCGGGCTGGGCATGGTGTTTCTTGCCAACGATGCCGATTCGTCGACCGAGAGGGAATTGGTGAAGATGGGCGAGGGCATGGCAGACCAACTCATCCACCCCGCCGGCGCCAAGGCCGGCACCGGATCAAGCGAATGAGGCCACAGCGCGCCGGACGCAAGCGAGCCCGGACACGGCATGCGTCAAGCGGGTGTCAGCGATTGACAAACGCCGGCTGCCAGCCGGTGACGGGCCCGGTCAGGAAGCGGTCGTTTTCCATCTGGATATCGGTGATTTCCTTGAGCGCCTCGACCGGGAAACCGGCGCGCTTTTCGCCGCGGTCCTGGATCGCCAGCGATTGCAGGTATTTCTGCAAGTGCTTCGGCTCGGGCGCGAACAGGCAGATGCGCTGCCAGATGTGCGGATAGTTCGTGGAGAGGAACTTGGTCGGCGTCAAGGCGTCGAGCTGTTCCTGCGACAGGCCGCGGATATTGCTGGGCACCGGTTCGGCCTTGTAGATGCGCTGCACCGTGTCCGGGTTCAGGGTGCTCGGCGTCGGGTTCAGCGTGCTGCCGGTTTCGAGCGTGGGCCGCGAGGCATTGGTCATCGGCAGGATGGCGCGGCTGATCTGCTCGACCGAGGGCTTGTTGTTGGTGCTCCAGCGCATGGCCTTGACGGTTGCGCTCTTGAAGCAGCGATCGAGGACGGCATGGCGCAACTGGTCGTTGCCCATGATGCCTTGCGGTTCCAGCAGGATCACGCATACCAGCGCGAGGTCGCCGTCGAACACGGCAAAATCCACCGCCATGCCCTCGATGCGTTCGAAGTGATGCGGCGTGCGCCTGCGGTCGCCTTCGGACGGTTCGATCAATTGCGACACCGGTATCTTGGGGAAGATGTAGCAATTGGGCAGCGCGCGGCACAGGCGGCCGAACAAGACCGTTTCGTCCTTGCTCAGAACGGGCCTTTCTTCGTAACGCGAGAAGACGCTCTTTTTCGCCGCTTGCTGGCGCAGGTAGATCGCCGCTCCTATGCCAAGAACGGCAACGACGCCTATGATTATGCCGAGTATTTCCACTTCGTTCCCCCGTACATCGCGCTTGCCTCGAGTACCATGATAGCGCCAGTCCGCCCAACCGGGCCGACAGGCCTGACCCCGGCGACGAGCCTGAATCAGACCACCGACCGAATATCGAGTTCCTCGCAGGCGTCCCTATGCTCTCCCGTGCAGCTTCGCGTTTCCTGTTGAAGCGATGACCGGCTCTGCTTCTTCAGGCCGGCAATTGTCGCTTCTTGTTGACTTGATTCTATTTTACTGCGGCTTTTTGCCAACATTTGCGATTTAACATTCTTTTGCGAATTCGTCCAATATTTCCCATGCCTGTAACAATTACCCCGCGCAAATAGTCGGTTTTTTGCCAAAATGCGGAAAAATGATGAATGGATTTTTGCAATTCGCCTCGCCCTTCCGCGCATTCCCGGCATAGCGGGAAGTCATCCCAAAGTGGCATCAGAATTGTTAAAAGAGCAAATCGAGTGTACCCGTTTTGCCCATGCTTTTCCAGTCTCGCATGCGGAAAATTCGCAACAATGCCACGTCCGGCTGTTGGCCGAGGCGTGCATGCTTTGCCAATTGTTGCGCACAGTCATACAATCGCTTGACCCCGTGCTGCCGCATCAAGCCGCCCGGCGCCCCTCGCAAGCGGTGGAGGAAGATCGATTGAACCAGCTTGGGATACCATGACCCCAGACTACGCGTCTATCCTGAAGTCCGAGCGCCTGCGCGCCGGCGGCACGTCGAACGTTGCGGCCGAGGCCGAGGCCGACCGTGGCCGCATCGTTTTTTCTCCGGCATTCCGCCGCCTGCAGCAACAGGGCCAGCTATTTTCGCTTGCCAGCAGCACGGCTGTGCGCAGCCGCTTGAGCCATGCCTTGCAGGTGTCGCAAGTCGGCCGCGCCATCGCCGCCCGCGTCGCTACGGGCCTGGCCGCACAGGGCCAAACCGATGGCGCAACCTATGCCGCCCTGCTCGGCTTTGTCGAAACCGCCTGCCTCGCGCGCAGCATCGGCAGCCCGCCTTACGGCGAAGCCGGCGCTGCGGCAATCCGCAACTGGTTTGCCGAACAAGGCCCGATACTGATCCGTACCGCCAGCCTCGCTTACGGCGCACGCGAACTCGATGCGCGCGATCCGCGCATGCTGAACGCCCTGGTCGACTTCCATCAATTCAACGAAGTTCCGCAAGGCTTGCGCCTGCTTGGCAAATGGCATTGGCACGGCGAACCGGGCGGCCTGAACCTGACCAAGACCAGCCTCGCCACCTACCTGCGCCACCTCGACATGTCGGGCGGCGATTCGATTGTGCCTGACGGCAAATCGGGCAGCAAATTGGAACAGCGTGCCGGCTTCTTCTCCACCGAAGCCGGCCTCGTCAAAGGCATCTGGTCGGCCTTCGGCTACAGCGCCGGCGCGCCGCAGCGCTTCCCCCTCACTTTGCTGGTCGAGGCGGCGCACGACATCGTCACCGGCTTCGGCGACCTGGAAGACGCCATCGGCATCGGCCTGATCGACGCGGGCGCGGCACTCAAGACCCTGCGCGACGATTGGCTTTCCACCTACATCCCGATGGACCCCGACGAGGCCGACGAAGAGATCATGGAGCTGCTCGGCCAGGCAGCCGACGCCGGTACGGCGGCGGCTTTCGCCAGCGTGCGCGTCACGCTGTTTTCCGTCATGGCCGACTACGCCGCGCGCAGCTTCATCGGTTTGCAGGACGACGCCTTTGCCGGCCGGGTCGAGACGCTGGTGCCGCCCAACTCGGGCACGGGCGTGTTGCTGCAGACCCTGCAAAGCTTTTGCGCTGCGAGAATCCACACGCTCGAAGCGGTGCAGCGCCATGCGCTCGACGGCTACAACATCGTGAAAGATTTGCTGGATCAGTTCGCGGTGCTGCTCAAGATATCGATGCCGCGCTTCCAGGCCGCGATGGCGAAGTCCAACGACCCGACGCTATTTCTCGAGCGCCAACTGCTCGCGCTGATTCCAACGGAGTGCCGGCTGGCCTACACGCAGGCCATGGCGCATTTGAGCGGGCGCGACCAGGAATTCGAAGAATGGAATGCGCGCGCCCACCTGGTGGTCGACTTCATCGCCAGCCAGGCCGATACGTCCGCCCTGGCCATCTACCGTCGCCTGGCGGCCATCGATTTGTAAAGCTACGGCTTGCCGGAAACGCAGGCCGTAGCTTCACATTGCCATCACTTCTTCACTTCAAAGCGATCGAGGTTCATCACCTTGTTCCACGCCGCCACGAAATCTTCCGCGAATTTTTGCTTTGCATCGCTGCTGCCGTAAACTTCGGCAATCGCGCGCAACTCGGAGTTCGAGCCGAAGATCAGGTCGGCACGGGTTGCGCCCCACTTGACCTGGCCGCTGGCGCGGTCGCGCCCTTCGAACACGTCGTCCGAATCGGAGATCGATTTCCAGGTCGTGCCGAAGTCGAGCAGGTTGACGAAGAAGTCGTTGGACAGCGTATCGCTTTGCTTGGTGAAGACGCCGTGCTGCGATTGCCCCACGTTGGCATTCAAGACGCGCAAGCCGCCCACCAGCACCGTCAACTCGGGCGCTGTCAAGGTCAGCAACTGGGCGCGGTCGAGCAGCAGTTCCTCGGCCGATTGCCTATGGCCCTTGCGCAGGTAATTACGGAAGCCGTCGGCAGTCGGCTCCAGATAGGCGAACGACGCGTCGTCCGTCTGTTCCTGCGTCGCGTCGGTGCGGCCCTGCGTGAACGGCACAACGAGCTGATGGCCGCCATTTTTTGCCGCCTGTTCCACCGCCGCGCAACCGCCCAGCACGATCAGGTCGGCCAGCGACACTTTCTTGCCCTCGGCCTGCGCGCCATTGAACTCGTCGCGTACCCGTTCCAGCGCGGCCAGCACCTTGGCCAATTGCGCCGGCTGGTTGGCTTCCCAATCCTTTTGCGGCGCCAGGCGGATGCGTGCGCCATTGGCGCCGCCGCGCTTGTCCGAACCGCGGAAGGTCGAGGCCGAAGCCCAGGCCGTGGCCACCAATTGTGAGATTGAAAGACCTGATGCCAACAGCTTGCCCTTCAAGGCGCTGATATCCTCGGCGTCGATCAGCGGATGATCGACGACAGGCACCGGGTCTTGCCAGATCAAATGCTCTGCCGGCACTTCCGGACCGAGGTAGCGCACGCGCGGTCCCATGTCGCGGTGCGTGAGCTTGAACCAGGCGCGGGCAAAGGCATCGGCGAATTGCTGCGGGTTGTCGTGGAAGCGCTTGGAAATCCTGGCGTAAGCCGGATCGACGCGCAGCGCAATGTCCGAGGTCAGCATGAACGGGGCATGGCGCTTAGTGCTATCGTGCGCATCGGGCACCGTGCCGGCGCCGGCGCCATCCTTGGGCTTCCACTGGTGCGCCCCGGCCGGGCTCTTGGTCAATTCCCACTCGTAGCCGAAGAGCGTGTCGAAAAAGCCGTTGTCCCACTTGATCGGGTTGGGCGTCCAGGCGCCTTCCAGGCCACTCGATATGGTGTCGCCCCCACGGCCGGAACCGAAGCTGTTTTTCCAGCCCAGTCCTTGCTGCTCGATCGTCGCGCCTTCCGGTTCGCGGCCCACATTCGAGGCGGGACCGGCGCCGTGCGTCTTGCCGAAGGTATGGCCGCCGGCGATCAGGGCCACGGTTTCCTCATCATCCATCGCCATGCGGGCGAAGGTTTCGCGGATGTCGCGCGCCGAAGCCAGCGGGTCGGGATTGCCGTTCGGGCCTTCCGGGTTGACGTAGATCAGGCCCATCTGCACTGCGCCGAGCGGCTTGTCGAGTTGGCGTTCGCCGCTATAGCGCTCGTCGCCCAGCCAGGTGGTTTCCGTACCCCAGTTGACGTCTTCTTCCGGTTCCCACAAGTCTTCACGGCCGCCGCCGAAACCGAAGGTCTTGAAGCCCATCGATTCGAGCGCGCAATTGCCGGCCAGAACCATCAAGTCGCCCCAGGAAAGCTTGCGGCCATACTTTTGCTTGACCGGCCACAACAGCAGGCGCGCCTTGTCGAGATTGACGTTATCGGGCCAGCTATTGAGCGGTGCAAAACGCTGGTTGCCGCCGCCCGCGCCGCCCCGGCCGTCACCCACGCGATAGGTGCCGGCGCTATGCCAGGCCATGCGGATGAAAAGCGGGCCGTAATGGCCATAATCGGCCGGCCACCAGTGCTGCGAGGTCGTCATAAGGGAAAAGATGTCGCGCTTGACCGCAGCCAGATCGAGCGTCTTGAACGCCTCGGTGTAATTGAATGTTTCGCCGAGCGGATTGCTCTTCGAAGAGTGTTGGCGCAACAGTTTCAGATTCAGTTGATTGGGCCACCAGTCGCGGTTCGAACGGGCGCCGGCACTGGACTGGCCGTGGGGGAAAGGGCACTTGCTTTCGCTACTCATGAATGTCTCCTTGAATGACATGGGCGTTGACGCAAGACGATGACCGTATCGGCCAGCCCTGCGGCCCCGTCGTCGATGCATTGATGTTCATCGCTTTGGATGAACATCGGAATTACACTATAGTCATGACGGCTTAATAGCTCAAATTGATTGATTGGAATATCGCGATAGCTAGCACCGCAATCTCTTCGATTGAGCCAAGCTATTACCTCAATCGCGGGATGATCAGATTAGCAGTATCCAGACTTCTTCACTGAGCACCGCGCAAGTGGCTTCGTCGAAACTCTCCTGCGGACATGCCTAGACCTTGCACAAGGCGCGAAAATGGTTGCGGCGACGATCAAGTACGCTTATCTTTTGCGGAAAGATCAGGAGACGCGACCCTCATGACGTTCAGCATCGATCCAGACATCACCCGCGCCACCACCCTCGATACCGCCTTCTACACCGAGGAAAGCCATTTCCGGGAAGCGCGCGAGCGCATCTTCGCGCGTTCCTGGCAATGGCTGGGCGGCGTCGCCGACGTCGCGCAAGCCGGCAGCGTGGCGCCGTGCGAATTGCTGCCCGGCCTGCTCGATGAGCCGCTGATGCTGGCGCGCGACGAAGCAGGCGAATTGCGTTGCCTGTCGAACGTCTGCACACATCGCGGCAACATCCTGGTTCATCAAGCCTGCCCATTGAAGGAAATCCGCTGCGGCTATCATGCACGCCGCTTCGACTTGAAGGGCAAAATGCTTTCGATGCCCGAATTTTCCGAGGCACAAAACTTTCCCTCGGCAAGCGACCATTTGCCCACCGTGCCGTTCGCACTGTGGAAGGGGCACGCCTTCGCCTCGATTGCGCCAGCGGCGCCGCTTGCCGAATTCATGGCTGAAATCGAAACGCGCCTGCCGTGGATGCCGATCGACACCTTCGCGCACGACCCGAGCCGCGACCGCGACTTCGATCTCGATGCGCACTGGGCGCTCTACGTGGAAAACTATCTAGAAGGCTTCCACATCCCTTTCGTGCACGCAGGCTTGAACGCCGTGGTGGAATACGGCAGCTATGCCAGCGAGATCGGGCGCTACGCCAATCTGCAGCTCGCCATCGCGCGCGAAGGCGAACCGGCTTTCGAGATTCCGGCGGGCGCGCCCGACCACGGCAAGCGCGTGGCGGCCTACTATTACTGGGTATTTCCCAACCTGATGCTCAATTTCTACCCCTGGGGTTTGTCGGTCAATCTGATCCAGCCGCGCTCGCGTGACCGCACGCACATCAGCTTCCGCTCCTTCGTCCGGGACGCAAGCAAGCTGGAGCAGGGCGCCGGTGCCGGGCTCGATACGGTGGAGATGGAAGACGAAGAGATCGTGCGTGCCGTGCAGCGCGGCGTGCGCTCGCGCTTCTATCGCCATGGCCGCTACTCGCCGACGCGCGAGCGTGGCGTGCATCACTTCCATCGGCTGTTGTGCCAATTTATGGCGTGAAAATACAACGCGGGAGGGCTTGCGAATTGACACTGTGCCCATAAATGCAGCAGAATCACCTCTTAGTAAATTTACCAACCCCATTTCGAAATGGACGGCCCATGCCACGTACGGCTAACAGGAACAGCAAGACAACTTAGCCCCGTGCGCGAAGCTCGGGGCACGGCGCAAGCCGACCCGAGCCGGTCGTTCTCCCATTGAACCCCGGTGAGGAAACTCGCCGGGGTTTTGTTTTTGCGCGGATTGATTTTCGCGCGGCAAGACGTGCCGGTCTCCGATGCAAGTGCCGCACGCGCCGTACCAGGCGGTGCGTATCGAGGAATAAGACATGAAGATCAAGATACCGGCGATCAAGCCACGTAATCCGGTCGCGCGGCCGGGCCCGCCGCGCCCGGCCCCCCGCCCCCCCCGGGGGAAAACCCGGCGCGGG